>Ga0272443_10001297_pt1 | contig 37691 bp, 31 predicted proteins | sample SSMAcet12_FD_193581 | JGI IMG/M metagenome (GOLD analysis project Ga0272443, IMG submission 193581) | Marine sediment archaeal communities from Little Sippewissett salt marsh, Falmouth, MA, United States - SSM-Acet-12 | ecosystem: Environmental > Aquatic > Marine > Wetlands > Sediment ...
CAGGTCGGTCCCTATACCAAACCGGATCTTCACCCGGTAGTTGACAACAAAGCTCTGTCGTTCGACGAACTTGAAGTGCTCGTTAGGGAAGGCAAAATCCCGGAGGACCAGCTAAGGGACTTCGAGCAGAAATACCATGAATTGGAATCAAGACTTCATGAAGTCTTCAAACAGAATCGTGATGTCGTGATGAAGCTGGAACAGGCTCTTCGGGATTTGGAGAAGCGGAGAACGGAGCCTATCGTAAACAGCTTGATTGGATTCCTGAAGGTGGAGTTCGATTCGAAGGCTATTCACAAATATCTGGATGAAGTTTCCGAAGATGTCATAAAGAACATCGCAATATTCACGAAGGCGAAAAGCCCCAACAACAAGCCCGAAGCGGGGCCTGCGAAACCGGAGATCGATCCGTTCCTCGCATACCGCGTCAACGTTCTCGTTGATAACTGCAAGACGCAAAGTCCTCCGATCGTAATCGAAACGAATCCGAGCTACCGGAACCTTTTCGGGATAATAGAGCGCGAATCCGATGGCATGCGTTCGTACAGGACCGATTTCACGAAGATCAAAGCGGGATCGCTGTTAAAGGCATCAGGCGGGTATCTGGTAATCAACGCGCTTGATGCTCTCGTCGAGCCGGGTGTCTGGCCCGCTTTGAAGCGGACACTTCGCAATAGAAAAGTCGAAATACAAAGCTATGACCCGTTCCACATACTCTCCGCGTCAGCCTTGAAGCCACAGCCTGTCGATGTCAATGTCAAGGTGATTATGATAGGCGATCACTACATGTATAACATGCTGTATTTCGCAGACGAGGACTTCAAGAAGGTATTCAAGGTTCTCGCTCAGTTTGATACCGAGATGCATCGCAACCCAAACGCTCTCAATGAGTATACTCGATTCATATCGAAAATATGTAACCGCGACGGTTTGAAAGGACTCGACAAGTCTGGCATAGCGGGGGTTGTGGAGTATGGCGCACGAGTTGCCGGCAGGCAGAGCAAGCTCACTACTCGATTCAATATGATATCGGATCTACTTCGCGAAGCGGACTACTGGGCCGTCAAAGATAACGCGGAGTCCATAACTTACAAACACATCCAGACAGCTATCACAAACTGGAAACGTCGAATGAATCTCCCTGAGGAGAAGCTCAATGAGGCAATCGACGAAAACGTCATCATGATAGATTCCGATGGTGCTGAGGTCGGGCAGATTAACGGTCTGTCCGTTTATGATCTCGGCCAGTATTCATTCGGCAAACCGACTCGAATAACCGCTACGGTGTCAATCGGCAAGGGCGGAGTCATAAACATCGAGCGCGAGGCGGAGCTGTCGGGGCCGACTCACAACAAGGGTGTCCTTATACTGACCGGGTTCCTTCGCAGCAGATATGCTATGAACAAACCGCTTGCGATATCAGCTTCGATCTGCTTCGAGCAGTCTTATGGCGGTGTTGACGGTGACTCGGCATCATCTACTGAAATCTATGCATTGATGTCAGCGCTTTCCGGAAAGCCGATACGACAGGACCTTGCCGTAACCGGTTCAGTGAACCAGAAGGGCGAGGTGCAACCCATCGGAGGAGTCAACCAGAAGATCGAGGGCTTCTTCGATGTCTGCAATTCACGCGGTCTGACCGGGAATCAAGGTGTGCTGATTCCGGTCCAGAATGTGAAAGACTTGATGCTAAGGCCGGACGTGGTTGAGGCCGTGAAGGAAGGCAAGTTCCATATTTACAAAGTCGAGACGATTGATCAGGGTATAGAGCTGCTCACGGGTATTCCAGCGGGCGAGCCTGACAAGGGCGGGGCATACCCTGAGAACACAATCAACAAGATGGTGGATGACCGCCTGGGAGAATTTGCCGAGATAGTGAAGGGTTTTCCCGGCGGAGTATAGACGAAGTTGCTTCGGTTCAATCCCGATTCACTGAGTCGTAGCGAATCGATCAGTCGAAGTGTTGAAAGTCATCTCAAATTACCTGTATGTATGTCACCTCTCTGTGTGCTTCTCATGGACATGCTTTGTCCAGTAGAGTCAATTAAAGCATGTAGTATCCGTCAAAGTTTTTAGTTGACTGAACTTGTGGAGTGTTTAGCTTTTTTACAAGATAAGGGCTGTGCATAAAGTAGCACATCCCCCTTTCACGGTGTTTTGTAAATGCGGGAAGGAGGTGGTGTATAGGAGCTAGCTAAGAAGCCTTAGAATATTGCTACAACGTTTTGTGCGGTCGGCTGCCTTGCCGGTCGCACTTTTTTACTTTGGGGATCGCGAATCAATCCGTTTGACAGTGGTGCGCTCAGACAGTATTTTCGACTTATGATATCAACTTTCAGATTAGGCCTCGCCCAGATAAACCCAACGGTTGGTGATCTGGGTGGCAATGAAGAACTGATTGCCGAAGTGTATCGGGAAGCAGATGAGAGGGAGTGCGATGTAGTTCTGTTTCCTGAACTTGCATTGTGCGGATACCCTCCCGAAGACATGATGTTGGAGCAGCAGTTCATTCGTGATATCAAGAAGTACCTGCGCAGATTGATGCGGAAGAAGTTCAAACCGATGGGTGTTGTCGGGTGGGTTGAGGAAGAGCACGGAAAGCTGTACAACTCCGCCGCGCTGATCTGCAATGGAAAGATGGTTCACTCATACAGGAAGACATGTCTTCCAAACTATGGTGTCTTCGACGAGAAGAGATATTTCGTACCGGGAAAGGGAATTCCGGTTTACTCCGTGGGAGAATTCAATTTCGGTGTGAATATATGCGAGGACATCTGGGTAAATCCGGGCCCCGGTGACCTTCAGGCTGCCAATGGCGCAGGCCTCGTGATTACGATAAACTCCTCTCCTTATCACATTCGTAAATTACGGGAGCGTACCCAGATGCTTCGGCGGTTCAGTAAGCGCAATGGGGTTTACTACGCCTATGTCAATCTTGTAGGCGGCCAGGATGAACTCGTGTTCGATGGTTCATCACTGGTTCTTGATCCACTTGGTGAGGTGATCGTATCCAGCAAGATGTTCAGCCAGGGACTTGTCGTAGCTGACATTCCTATCGGACAGCTTGAGAAGAAATCAAGAACGAGGAAACAATCTGGAAAACTGAAGGCTGCCGCCAAGGCATTTCCGAATGTCGAGAAGATCAAGGTCCCATATGAACCCCGTGTGAAGAACCGCCGCTATCGAAACGTCATAGCCGAGCCTCCGAGATCTCTCGAGGAGGAAATCTACTACGCTCTCGTGACAGGCACGAGAGACTACATCAGGAAGAATGGCTTCACTGACGTTGTAATAGGACTTTCGGGCGGGATTGACTCGGCGCTCACGGCGGTAATAGCCCATGACATAGTTGGAAGCAACCATTTGCACCTGGTGTTCATGCCGACCGAGTTCACAAGCGAAGAAAGCAGGGTGGGAGCGTTCAAACTTGCGGAGAACCTGGGTGTCAAGCTGATCGACTACGAAATCGACGAGCTTTTTAAGCAGTACAAAATGACTCTATCGGATACATTCAGGGATCTCCCCGAAGACGTTACCGAGGAGAATATTCAGGCAAGGATACGCGGGAATATTCTGATGGCGCTTTCCAACAAGTTTGGTTGGCTCGTCTTAACCACAGGGAATAAGAGTGAAGTTGCGGTGGGGTACTGCACCCTCTATGGTGACACGGCCGGTGGATTCGCGATTATAAAGGACCTGTACAAGAGCATGGCGTTTCGTCTTGCGAGATGGATAAACAGAATGTCTCGCAAGTTCGGCATGGGCAGTCTGATCCCGCCGTTTGTCATAAGCAAACCACCGTCTGCTGAGCTGAGACGTGATCAGAAAGACAGTGATGAACTCCCGCCATACGAGGAACTCGACAAGATACTGAAACGGTACATCGAATTTGGTGAATCTCCGAAAGAGATCGCATCGCAGGGATTCGACCTTCGGCTGGTCAAACGCATCATCAGGTTGGTGGATGCCAATGAGTACAAACGGAGGCAGGCTGCTCCGGGAGTCAAGATCACTCCTCGAGGGTTTGGCAAGGACCGCCGGATGCCTATCACCAATCGCTATAAATTCGAATGATGGTTGTCTGCTATGAACCCATCCGGCCCTGACGAACTGGCCCGCGGTTCCATGATTGTATTGTATACTGACATTGGCAGGGGGCATCCCAATTACCTCGACTCAGTCATGAGGTACATCAGGAAGAATCATCCAGAGAAGTATCAGAACATACACAAAACTTCAGTCTTTACGATATCGAGGGGACTCTCGCGCCTGTCGTGGCAGTCGGCGAACCTGATGTACAGGATAGGATCGAGCGGAGGATTTGTTTCACGGTTATACAGCCGTATGAGGTCCGGATCCTCCGTCAGGACCGAAGACTCTTCCGCACTCAGACTACTCGGACGAGATATCAGGAAATACTTCGCAGATTACAACGGTCTCTGTGTCGTAGGGCATCCGTTGATAGCCAGCATTCTCGTCCAAAGCAACCGCGTGCATTACATTCACGGCGAGATTGCGGCGCCATCGGAGAGCGCTGTTGTGGGAGTCGAGAGAGTCTACGTGCCTCTTCGTGAGACAGCGCAGAAGATGATTTCGCTTGGAGTTGAACCCGAGGTCATCTTCGAGACGGGCCTTATGATTGAACCCGAGATTCATGATGGCACTGAAGGCGCAATAAGCAGACGACTTGAACGAGTGGGCGCGTCGAGTACACCGCTGACAATCGGTTTCTTTGTTTCAGGTGCATACCCTAAGAATCATGTTCGCTTGATGCGAATAGCGGCCAAGTCGTGTCACAGATGCGGGCATAGAGTGCGAATGTTCTGGGGCTGGCGACATGACCATGTTAGAAATCTTTTAGATCAGGTTCGAAAGTTCGATCCTGCGGTCTCTGTTGATTCAGACTGCAAGGGAGATCGAATCGATTCAGAAACCGTAGTCATCTCCGGCAAAAGCCGGGAGGAGGAAACCCTCACCAGTCTGAAGTACATCAGCGGCCTTGATGTCTTCTGCGCGGCGCCACATGAAAGAGTCAATTGGGCGGTTGGGATAGGTTTGCCAATGGTGCTCATACTTCCGACGATAGGATCCTTCGCGCCGGAGAATCGGGACATCGTACTCAAGTCCAAATGCGGAATCTCAATATCGGGTATTCAGGAAGCCTCAATTCTGGGGGAGAGGCTTTGTGAACTTCGTGATAGCGGAGGCTTGAGTGAAATGGTGAAGAGCGGCTGGGGAGCATTTCCCATTTCAGGAGTCCGGAGAACCGCAGAAGCCCTGCTGGATTCCATGGCTTCGCTGAGCCACGCCAGTTGATAATCCTCACATACCGTGCAAGATCAAATCACAGCGAAAGTCTAAGCCCGAACTGGTTGACCGGTTCACTGACAAATGTGCCGTAAATTCTCTGGTAATTCACGCTGAGATGCGGCGTAATCTCTTTGACAATACCGACTTCGATGTAGTAATCGTAGTCCTGATACTCGGTCATATCCCAATTGAAATCACCGGTAAATTCGACATTGAACCATGTGAATGTCTTGAATGAGTTGATTGAGACAATCTGAAGTGTCTGGCCCAGCTCCTTGAAACTGTCATTGGTGTTCTTGTAGAATGAGACTTCATTGGTTATGCGAGACATGGCGAAATCGTCCGCCATAGCGGCATTGCACATCAGCATAACTGTCATAAGCAAGAAGAGTAGAAAGCGCATTATTCCTCCCTGAGTTTTCCTTCGCGACACTTGGAATCTCCGATAACAGGCTGTTTTCGATAATCCACAAAACTAATATCAGAAGCTATGCTCTCAAAGATAATTCTTGTGACATGGAACTGCAGAGAACCGCGGGCGTATCCCGTATGTATCATTCACAATGACCTTGACACATCGATACCAATGCATTTTTTGCAGTATGCGAACCGCCAAATCGAAAGCCTGCGATGACTGAACTATCTATCTCACTGAATAATCTCTGGATCGTGGTTTCGATTTTTCTTGCGATAGCGTTTTTTCTATTCATAGCCTTCTACTACCGCAGGACAAATCCTCCGCTAAAGAAGTCTATCCGGATTTTCCTTGCACTATGCAGATCAGTGGCTATTGCTCTCTTGTTGATTGTGCTAGCGGAGCCTGTTCTGTCGTATGTCGTTATCAGGCAGATCGACCCCCACGTCGCAGTACTCTTCGACGACAGCGAGAGCATACGAAGCGTGGAGAACTTCGAACTCAAGAGAGAGGCGATGGATGTGCTTCTCTCAGGTGGTCTGCCGACTGCAGGTGATGAGAAAACTATTACTGATTTCTTTGCTTTTTCAGATTCGCTTAGGCCCTTCAGTGACAGTCTTGCGTTCAACGGCAAGAGAACTGCGCTTGGAGACTGCATTAATGAACTCGCTGACGAGTATCGGGAGGTTAACCTGCGGGGAGTGGTCGTCATATCGGATGGTTTGCTGAACTCCGGCACCAACCCGCTCAGTGCAGCCGCAGAACTCGCAGTACCATTCTATACTGTTGACGCCGGTCCCCAGAGATCTTCCCGCGATATCAGGATCGTGAAAGTAATCCATGACGACATAGCTTACAAGGATCGCCCGTCCACGCTTGAGCTTGAAGTAGAATCTCGCGGCTTCGAGGGTGTCACACTGCCGATCCGAGTGCGATCCGAGGGCAAGACTGTCGCTTCCGGTGAAATTAAACTCAGCGGGGAGGCTTCCAGACAGCGTACTTCAATCGAGTTTGTTCCACCCAGCACCGGCGTCAAGACTTTTTCCGTTTCTCTGCCCTCCCAGCCGGAAGAGGAGCTTGTCGACAACAACAAGAGATCGTTTTCCATGAAGGTCCTTAAGTCGCGGGTGAAGATTCTCCTCGCTGCGGGATATTTGAATTGGGAACTCACATTCCTCAAGAGGATACTTGATAATTCCGATGACTTCGACTATGACTTGACGGTATTCGACAGGTCCAACCGCTTGAATTCAGCCGCTTTCCCCAGCACGGCTGAGGCGCTTGGCGAATACGATCTGGTTATTCTACTGGATTACTCACCGTCAATTCTGGCATCAAAACTTGCAGCTTTGAATTCATATCTCAAAGATCACGGCAAGCCGGTACTGTTCATACTGGGAGAAGAATTCACGAAAGCGTTTCCGTCGAAAGACCTCCGTGAGTTACTGCCGTTCGATGGTAATGCAAAGCCGTTATTCAGGCACGACGATTTTCACATACGGCTGACTGAACAGGGGAGGCACCATCCCGCTATGCAGGTTGGATCATCAACTCTTGATGTTCAGGAGTCATGGAACGATCTTCCGCCATTCGAGGCTTATGTTGTTGCGGGTAAAGAGAAGGATGATGCGACGGTCTTAGCTGTACATCCAGAGCCAACTCGAGAGGGTAAACTCCTGCCACTTCTGCTTGCTCATCGCGTCGGAAGCGGTAAGGTGCTGACAATTGGTGCCGGCCCGCTGTGGAAGACGGATTTCCTGTCGCGCGGTCGCGGAGGAACGGGGGAAGAGTACAGTAGATTCATCCACAGTTGTATCCGGTGGCTCATCACGTCAGAGGATCTCGAAAGAATAAGGATCTCGCCAGACAAAGTGGTTTTCAGGTCGGGGGAGAAGGTGTCATTTACAGCTTCGCTTCTCGATGACAGTTATCAGCCGATAGATGAAGGATCGGTCGTGCTTTCGGTCTATCCCGATTCAGGTTTGACGAGGGATACTCTTGTTGCAAGCATGGTCCGCACTGCTCCGGGTAAAATGACTGCGAATCTGCATCTTCTGGAAGCGGGCGACTATGGCTATAGTGCCGATTTCACCGTTGGTGACAGCGTTTCGCAAGTAACGGGATCTTTCATGGTTGAACCATTCTCACTCGAAGAAGAGGCGTTCTACGAGAAAGAGGACCTGTTGAGGGAACTGGCGGTAGCGTCAGGTGGCAACTACGCTTCACTGCTTTCAATGGACAGCTTGTTTGCCAATGCGGAGCTCTCTTCGTCGGAAAAGCGAAATCTGAAAGAGCATCCACTAACTCATCACTGGCTTATACTGCTTATCGTGCTGGCGTTGTTATCTGTGGAATGGGCTGTGAGGAAAAGACTTCAGCTAATGTGATCAGTGGTGTATCGGTGTGACGATGACGACCTCAATCCTCTGTCCATCCATCTTTTCGACCGTGAACTCGAAATTGTCATTGGATACCGTCTGACCGGTTCTCGGCAAACTCCCAACGAGATCATATATCAATCCGCCTACGGTTTCAAACTCACCGTCGTCGATTTCGATTTCAGCGGCTTCCGCAAGTTCCTCGATCGAGACATTGGCATCAACCTTGAATCGCCCGTCGTCCATCCGCACGATTTCAGCGGCTTCGGAATCATGTTCATCCTGAATGTCACCGACGATCAGCTCCAGGACATCTTCCATCGTTATCAATCCTGCGGTTCCGCCATATTCATCTGATACGAGGGCCATGTGATTGTGCGTTTGCTTCAATTCATTTAGAAGGTGTGATGTCACCATCTTCTCGGGGACGAAGTAGGCTTTTCTTACATAGTCCATAATGCGAAAATCTCCCTCCGGGAATGGGACTTTCCCGAAGAGGTCTTTGACGTACATAATACCCTTGATATCATCGAGGTCCTCTCCAGATACCGGGAAGCGAGAGTGGCCGGACGACACGACTATTTTCTGTATCTCCTCGAAGCTGGCTGTTTCGGGTATACCGACGATTTCTGTCCGGGGAACCATTAGCTCTTTTACGGAAGTCTGATCAAGTTCAAATATGTTGCCGATCATTTCCTTCTCATCTTCTTCGACGAGAGGCTCATCAAGCCCCGCAGTCTCTGCAAGGGACTCCAGCGCACGCTCAACCATGTCTTCCTTCTGTTCTTCGGATAGCTGTTCTCGTTTGTATTTCTGTGCCAGTTGGGACATGGCCGCAGCGAATGGCCCCAGTATCGAGTACAGTATTCGAATAAGGGTCAATCGAGAGCGGAGAGTGCCGTTGATCCACTTGTTTGGGACTCGCTTCGAAAGCGTCTGGGCAAATACAACGTTGAGAAAGAGCGTGACTATCAATGCCAGCACGACTTCAATGCCATAGAGTAGTGACTCACCATGAGAGATCTTGCCTGCAATGATAAGGCCGAGGGCTGTGGTCACGATAATTGCGAGAGCGTCGAACAATGTCACGAAGTTGTTAAAAGCGGCAAGGTCGGCGAAGAAGGCATTCAGCCTGCTCTTCCGAATATCGCTTATTCCTTCGAATGCTTCGCCTTCTGCGTTGTCGTAAAGGTAAAGCCCGAACTGAAAGACATTGACCGCAAATGCAAGGTAAACGGTCACGATATATCCCACGATAGCAATAAACAGTATCATTTCTTCCTATATAGCTTGTTTAAATAGAAAAGTTGCTTCTTGATTATATTATCGAACTTCGTTTTGGTATCATGAGTGTACCCGAGCAAATGAAGAAATCCATGACAAGCGAGGAATAGAATCTCGTCGTCAAGATCATGGCCCTGGGTATCAGCTTGTTTTTGGGCTCTGTCGAGCGAAATGTAGATTTCGCCTGTGAGGGAGTCCGGGTCGGGGGGAGGTTGGTCTATCTCGTCATCTTCGAGAGCAAACGAGAGCACATCTGTAGTACTGTCGACTCCACGATATGCCTTATTCAGGCTTCTCATTCTCTTGTCGCCGATTAGAACGACATTGACGGCACCGGTTCTCCTTTCACCGGAGAAGACGATTTCAGCGAGATTCGCGATCCTCTTTGAAGGTATCGGTTTCCTGCGGGTAGTATTCATAACATTGGTCTTGACCCGCTTCACTCTTCTTCCTCCTTTGTCGGGTAATCAATTCTCCCGTGGAAAACCCCGATAAGCATATTGGCGAAGCTTTCCTCGATCAAACCGAGGTCGTGCATTGTCAGCGAAGAATGCGAAAGTTCACCTGCCTGGAACTTGTCGTTGATGATACGCTTTATGACATTCCTTATACGGCTCGGCTTGGGATCTTCGAGGGTCCTGCTGGCCGCCTCGACAGAATCCGCAAGCATCACAATCGCTGTCTCACGAGAATTCGGCTTTGGGCCGGGATACCTGAATTCATCTTCGCTAAGCTCGCTACCCTCATTTGATTCCTTCGCCTTATTGTAAAAGTAAGAGATGAGGGTGGTTCCATGATGTTCCTCGATGAAGTCCACAATCTTGTCCGGAAGATCGAATTGCTCTGCCAGGTCCGCGCCCCTCTTCACGTGAGATTCGATTATCAACGCACTCATACTGGGCGTAAGTTTTTCATGTTTGTTTCGGATGCCTGATTGGTTTTCTACGAAATACTCGGATATCTCCATCTTGCCGATATCGTGGTAATAGGCCCCGACTCGTGCAAGAAGCGAATTTGCACCTATTGCTTCGGCGGCCTTCTCTGACAGGTTGCCGACTATTATGGAATGATGATAAGTGCCCGGCGCCTCTATTGCAAGCCGCCTGAGAAGCGGATGGTTCATATCGGACAGTTCGAGCAGCGTGATGTCAGTCGAGAGGCTGAATAGGGACTCGAATATCGGAAGAAAGCCCATTACAAGTATCGGCGAAAGAACCGCGTTCAGAATCCCGTATCCGAATTCGACTATCATCTGGTTAGGTTCAGTGAACCTGAGATACTCGAGCAAGTAAATAACTGCGAGGTATGTTATTGCGATGTACAGAATAGACCTGTAGAAATCAGACCTCTTCCTGACGATTCGCACAGAGAAACACGCTACGGCGCCCACAGTGAAGTTCACAAACGTGAATGAGAAGTCGAAATTGTTAATTATACCTGCAAGTATGGCCATCACGAATGTTGCCACAATGCCCAATTCGAGATCATACAGGATAGCAAACATCAGAGATGTAATCGCGAACGGAATCAGGTAGAATGAGATATTCAGTTTGAATCCTATCAGGAAGTTCAAAATCACCTGCAGCAGTATTAGAATCAGTACAACGGTAAACCTGCCATTAGTAAATGATTCCCTGCGCTTGAAGTAGAAAAGGAACGCGGTAAAGACGCCCAGAACGAAACCGATGAAAACGGAGCGGCTCAATATCGGCAGAATCAACTGCCAGAGGCTTGATTTCTGTTGGGTTTTCAACCTGTGTTCAGCAAGGGCATCAAGCCACTTCAAGTGAACCGACTCGACCTTGTGGTTTCGGCGGATTATCACTTCGCCGGCCGAGAAGGAGATTTCTTCCTTGGGTACCCGGTCGATCGCGAGCGTTCTTTCTCTCTCGGTCTGTGCATGATCGATTGTCAGGGTAGGCTTCGCCAAAGTAGATATGACCTTCCCGAGCAGCAGATTGACGTTGCTGTCGGGATGACTGAATGAACGTGCTGCGAAAGCAGCCACGTCTTCCTTTGTGAGAACCTGGTCACGACGCAATGGCGTTCGCCCCGATGGCCGCAGTATAGCGACATTCTCCTGTTCGCTGTTCTGCCAGAAGCTCGTATCGGGAATTACCCCCGCATAGTAGACATCTTCGACTGCTGTCTTTGCAGCCCTCTGGTACTTCTGTAACGAATCCAGACTAAGGAATCGCCTGAGCGTGGTCTCATCGAAGTCAGGGAAGAAAAGACGAAGCCGCCTTGCCTGATGCCCCAGGCCGGAATTGAGCTCCTTCAGATTCCTGGCAGCCGAGAAAAGTGAATCCACCTTGATAAGTACCGTGTCATACACGAATTCGTTGAAATCAACCACCACTGGTGCGCGACGCACTGCGAAGTCGATTTCGTCCTGAAGTTCATCCGGGCTTTTCTCGACAGGGAAGTCAATCGGGGCCACGATGTCCTCGGTGACGACATCCCCGAGTTTGGGGACAGAGATCGGCAGAAATGTCTGTCTCACCGGGTAGATCCATGTGATCAGCACAGTGAGCAGGAACAGCGCACTAATCTTGTATCCCCATTTGGGAGCAAGTTGCGCCCCGTTCTGGGGCCTTCGGGTCAGTTTGAACTTGACCCTTATGTATCTCTTTAACCTTTGAAGAAGTCTGAACATAGATTTCAGATGGGGTTTATCTTCTGCGCTTCTCGTGGCGCTCGTATGCCCGAATGACCTCCATCACAAGACGGTGGCGGACCACGTCCTTCTCATCCAGGTGAACGAACTCAATGCCTGAGACCCCTTTCAGGATCTTCTCTGCAGTTATCAGCCCTGAGGCTTTGCTCTTGTCAAGATCGATCTGGGTGACATCACCCGTGATTATCGACCTTGAGTTCATACCCAGCCGCGTCAGGAACATCTTCATCTGCGCGGTTGTCGTGTTCTGGGCTTCATCGAGAATCACAAAAGAGTTATTCAGCGTTCGCCCTCTCATAAACGCTAATGGAACAATCTCGATGATACCGAGTTCCATCAGCTTCTTGATCTTCTCTGGTTCCACCAGGTCGTGAAGGGCGTCATAGACGGGCCTCAGATACGGGTCGACCTTCGCCCTGATATCGCCCGGGAGGAATCCAAGCGATTCGCCTGCTTCCACGGCCGGTCTTGTGAGAATGATTCGTTGTACGGTCTTTCGTTTCAGTTCCGCAACCGCCATGGCGACAGCGAGATATGTTTTTCCGGTCCCGGCCGGGCCAATGCAGAACACGATATCATGCTTGGAGACTGACTTGATGTACCGCTTCTGCCCCAGCGTCTTAGCCACGATTGGCTCACGAGCAAGTGTAGAGATCACGGATTCCGCTGACAGCCCCTCGGCAGGGCCTTCCCCATTTTCCTTAATCATTGTGATGGCGTAGAATAGATATCTTTCGGGGAGTTCGAAGTTGCGCTTCAGATACAGTTTCAGATCGTGAAAGAGATTAACAACGCGGGAGACCTCTTCTTCTTCACCCTCTATGCTGACCTCGGATCCACGTGCAACAATGCGTGTTTTGAACTGATCTTCGATTATCTTCAGATTGACGTCATTTCGGCCGAAGAGCATTCGCAAATCGACATCATCTAATGTGATCAGTTTTTTTGAAATATCAGCCAAACTGAAAATCAAGCCTCCTATAACTTAATAATATAGAATACATCGGCCGTTTGCGCAAAAGACTTTTGGAGTGAACATCGCACACCCGGACCGACTTACTCCTCAATATCTACCTTTAACTTGAGTTCTTTCAACTGGTTAGAGTCAATAGCCGAGGGCGCGGCGTCCATAAGTGATTGTGCGGCAGTGGTTTTGGGGAATGCTATAACATCGCGGATCGATGTCGTGCCGCACATGAGGGCAACGATACGGTCAAGCCCCGGTGCTATACCTCCGTGAGGGGGTGCGCCGAACTTGAGTGCCCTGAGCAGGAATCCGAAACGTTCATTGGCTTCTTCGTCACTCATCCCAAGTACATTCAGAATTTTTTGCTGGAGGTCACTGCGGTGATTTCGTATGCCGCCCGAGGCTATCTCGGTGCCGTTTAGCACGAGATCATACTGGTTCGCGAGGATCTTCCCCCACGGGTGATCCTCCTCAAGTTCCTCGACTGACTTCTCGAAGCCTTCATCCAGCAGCGGGATGTGCTGTTCCTGCGGAGATGTCACGATGTTGTGCATCGCATCGAATCGTTTCATTTCCGGGTTGTAGTCGAACAACGGGAAATCCGTAACCCAGAGGAATCGCCATTCGGTGCCATCGTAAATATCGAATCGCTTCGCAAGCTCAACACGCAGGGCACCAAGTGACCTGTTCACGACCGAAGGTTTGTCCGCTACGATGAAAAGCATATCGCCTGTATCGACGCCGGCAATTTTGAAAACATCGTCGATTTCTTCCTGTTTGAGAAATTTGGTTATCGGTGACTTAATGGAATCGTCGAGCTTTCCGAAGTAGGCGAGACCTTTTGCGCCGAATGTCTTCGCGAATTCCTCGATTTCTGATATCTGTTTTCTCGACAAGTCTGCTTTGCCGGGGATTTTCAATCCCTTGACAACTCCGCCAGAGGCTATCGTTCCTGAGAAGACCTTGAACCCACAGTCTCTGACAGCATCGGACAGATCGACGAGTTCGAGGGGAATCCTCAGGTCGGGCTTGTCCGTGCCATATTTATCCATGACGTCCGAGAATGAGTAGCGAGGGAAAGGCGCATTGACATCCACGCCGATAGTCTCGTTGAAACCGTGAGCCATCATTCTTTCCGCCACCCCGAATATGTCATCTATCGTGACAAAGCTCATTTCCATGTCGATCTGCGTGTGCTCCGGCTGTCGATCTGCGCGCAAATCCTCATCCCGAAGGCAGCGCGCCATCTGGAAATATTTATCGAACCCGGATATCATAAGGATTTGCTTGAAGAGTTGCGGCGACTGGGGTAGGGCATAGAACCTGCCGGGGAACACCCTTGACGGCACGACATAATCGCGGGCGCCCTCGGGAGTAGACCGGATAAGCATCGGAGTTTCGATTTCGAGAAAGCCTTCGCTGTCGAGATAGTCACGGATCGACTTCACGAACCTGTGCCGAAGAATGATCTTGTCCTTGAGAGGCTTCCGTCGAAGGTCGAGATACCTGTATGTCAGCCTGAGTTCTTCGCTCGCGTCGGGGTCGTCCTCGAGCATGAACGGGAGGACATCGGATTCGGATAGAATAGTCAGTTCTGATGCCTCAACCTCGATTTCGCCCGTTTCCATGTCCTTGTTGATCATATCATCGGGTCGCGGCACGACCTTGCCAGTGACTGAAACCACGAATTCGAAACGCAGTTTGCCCGCGCGATCCATCAGTTCCTTCGAAACCAGTTCGGGGTGGAACACGACCTGCGTGAGTCCGTAACGATCCCTGAGGTCGACGAATATCAGCCCGCCGAGATCGCGCCGTCCATGCACCCAGCCGTTGAGTGTGACAATATCACCCTTGTTGTTTATCGAGAGATCACCGCATGTATGCGTTCGTTTCAGTTCGCTGAATGGCTTCATAAAATCAGTCACCTTGGTCATGGTTCAATTTGGCGAACAAGATATTGCAGTATGCCCAAAAAAGCAAGGGATCATGAGCCTTTGCGGAGGCCCTCCGGCTTGAAGAGCGCGTATGCCAGGAACACGAGAATTACGCCGAGGACTGCGCCGATAGTGTCGCTGAACCAGTCGCCAAACTCGGTCGTGCGTCCGGATATAAAAAGCTGGTGGATCTCGTCGATTGCGCCTATCGACGAGCAGATCGCCACGCTCAGCATGCCCCTGCGGAAGAACGGGCCGCTCCAGTCCCAATAGAGAAGGGCGCGGAATATGACGATGGCAAGGCCAGCGTACTCAACGAAGTGATATATCTTGTCTTCCCAGCTTATCCCCAAATGCGGTGGTCGGACTGTTGGGATTGACGATACAGTGAAGATCACCGCAAGATACAGTATCGCCGGAAGGACATACCTGTTGAATTTGCGAGTGTTGTCAGTCATAGCCGGTTGAAGATAGCCATTTGCGAGAATATAGCAAATGGGAAAATGGGGAGGCTACGCGTAGATTAGTATTACAATAGTGATCGCGACTTTCACCCGCATAAACGACCAGCTAACTCCAACATTTCCCTTGCCTTGTCTCGCAAAGAAGGTATATTTCGTATTAATTGTGTACACCTTAAGACCTGCTCCATCGGAGGACCACCATGAGAGAGACATCATGTCTGCGCCTTCTGCCAACAATCATCCTTCTGAGTCTCCTGCTAATCCTGTCCGCACCCGCCCTCGCCGACACAGTCCTGATGACGGAGGATTTCGAAGCGGGATCCGAGAACTGGCAGATAATTGCGGGCGAATGGCAGGCAATCGACGGTGAGTATTGTATCATAGACTGCCCCTCGTGAGGGGGGGGAGCTATTTCACGAACCGTGAGTTCGTACACATTCGCCGAAGGATTCTCGCTGTCAGTCAACACCTATTTCGATCAGCCAATCGATTACAACCATAGATCTATAGCGTGGCAAACAGGGTATCTCTACGATGGAATCTACCTCGAGTACGGCCAGTCGATCAGTGAGTTGTGCTGCTACATAATCGTTAAAGGGCAGGAAGTTTTCAGCGACTGCATGACAGTTCCTGAAAGCGAATGGAACGGTGATGACCTGCTGTGGCATGAGCTATCCATCGTATACGCGGGTGATCAGGTGCAGACATTCAGGGATGGCAAAATCGATTTCAGTTGCACCGATGACAGGCTCAAAGACCTCGAAAAAAGCGGCACGATAAGATTGTCTGCCAGCGGAAGTATTACCTGCTATGACGATGTAATGCTCGTGTCGCTGCAGAGCTATATCTGCGGAGATGCGAACGGCAGCCAAACTGTTGACATCGATGATGTCGTTCATCTCGTGGCGTACATATTCTCAGGCGGCCCGGCTCCGAATCCTATCGAGGCTGGCGATGTTGACTGCAGTTCCGGCGTTGACATCGACGATGTCGTTTATCTGATAGGTTATATCTTCTCCGGTGGTCTGCCGCCGTGCGCTAACTGCTTGTAAAACAGTGATCTATTCCAGAATTCAGCAGTAGCCGGCTAGTCAGTAAGGGCCGGGCTTCTCCCTACCTTAAACTGGGACATTCCCCAAATAGTATAGAAACATGCAACAAAGTACTTGTTAATGCGTATAAATAAACTATAATGCCGATAACTCGTTTTGAAAGGAGCTTTTTATGGATGTTGATCCGGCTGAACTCGATCTTATGACGGCGAAAGAACTCGCTGATTTGCTCAAAATGAACCCGCAGGTCGTGCTGCGTAAGCTCAACTCCGGCGATATCCCCGGTTACAAGCTCGGCAAAGACTGGCGGATCAGCCGCAAGCAATTGCTCGAGTGGCTTGAGCGGCGTTCCAATCAGGGCAAGAGCCAGGCCGACAGGATTTCTATGCCCTTTTTCCGCAATGACGGAAGGCTGAAATCGATTCCCGCGCAGCGCAAGAAACGTGTGGCGGTGCTCGAAATAATCCTGAAAGAGTTCGAGCTGAGCAAGGTATATCCCGAGAAAGAGGTCAACGAAATCATCAGGCAATTCCACTCCGATGTGTGCACCATACGGCGCGAGTTTATCATGGAGAAGATGATGGTTCGCAATGAAGGGAAGTATATGGTTAACTCATCATACCTTCCCCGATATTCGAGCCAGCGATGGTGATGCGACGAGAGGGGGTAGCCGCTTATGGCTGCATTTGCCTCTGATAAGCCTCAAGGAACCGTCTCGCCGACTCATCAAGAGGATTCAGGTAGGCGAATTCACGAGTGAGCCTGATAGCTTCCTCGTATCTCCCCTGTGAGAGAAGTGCAGGGGCCAGTGATCTGTAGACTACCGAGGATGTCGGCATTGACTCGAATGCCTCCATAAGAGCCTCGATAGCATCATCATATCGATCAAGAGCCTGCAGGATCATACCTTTGTACTGCATGTAGTAGTAATTGTCGGGGGCGTATTTCAGAAGCTCATCGACATATGCAAGATATTCTTCTTTGTATTCGACATCAGTCTTGCCCTCAAGGCCGAAAATCGAATCTACCTGTGAGTGAATGAGAGCCTGCTCCCAGAATTCGGGTATTTTGTCGCTCACGATCTGGTAGATATCGAGCGCACGAGTGGAATCACCCGCCGCAAGGAGTGCATTGTACAGATCGATGTATTTCTGGCCTGCCGCCAGCGTGAAGCTCGTAGCCGTTTCATCCTTGTAATACCTGGGATTGTCCACGTTCCTCAACTGCATCACTTCGGTCATGATGCGGTAACTCTTGTCAAGGTTATATACCCTGTTTCGCGGCTCTCGCTTGATCTCATATACCATTCCGACCTTTTCCGCATATTTCCGGAGATCATAAGCTACTTCTGCAGGAGGCAGATTGGCGAAGTAGATAGGGTGTTTCCAATTGCCGGACGAGTCGATATTGTTCAGGAGAATGTTCTCAATTACCTGGTGGTTCGTTCTCACGAGGTCCCCATTGGCATCCTGAAACAGTCCAAGAATTCTATTTTCGCGCCTGAAAGCGTCATAGTATTCGACTTTCGGAAGGGCGATCTCTATCACACCTTCGGAGGTCCGAATCGGTGTCGGATATGTTATGATCTGATTGCTGTCGAGAGATACAAGCCCGCCGAGGGACTCAAGATCTGTTTTAGTCTGAAGGATGTACCAGTCGACATCAAGAAGCGACAGGTTCACGATGTGGACATCACGCCGTATTCCAAGCCCGAATTGGAGCGCCCATAGCGGGAATGTGTCGTTATCTCCCGCAGTGAATAATACGGAATTCTCTTCGCATGAGTTCAGGACGTTGTATGCATAGTCATACGGCAGTGTGTCATATGTCCTGTTGCAGGCCCAGTAGTTGTGAGCTATAGTTGCCGCAGGCAGAAACAGGGTAAGACACATGGCTGCGCTTACGATTTTGACAAGCGGAGATCCCAGGTTGCCTCCTGAGACAAACTTCCTCACGCTTCGATAAAGCCCCGCGATTCCAAGTCCGAGACACATGCCGAAGACCGCAAAGCCCGGTGTCCAGAAATAATCCCTGTCACGCACTTCCAGCCGTTTCAGCATGGAGCCCGGTTCTATCTGGGTACCATCGGCGAAATTCATGTAGAGAGTCAAACCGATGGTGCCCGCAAGGGCGAGTAGCAAGATGAGTATACCTACAGAGGTCCTCCTTGCAAGCGCCCGGTATATACCGAACAAACCGAGTACGAAAAGCACGAAGAATACTATCCCCGGCTTCGAATACTGCTCGGAAAAGAAACGCCAGAAACCCATTCTGGGGAAATCCCCGAACTGATTCGATAAATCTCCACGTCGTGTGAGCATCCGGACAAACATGTTCTTCTGGCCGTATTGCTCGCGTTCAACGAATAGCTTAAGCCTCGGGATCGAGTCCGGGTTATTCATGTCGAGATCGGGATTGTGCTGAGATAGCAGGGGGATATAAAATTGAACGGAAAATCCGAGCAAGGCCACGAAGGCCAGAGTCCCCGACAGCTTCCACATGCGATTCAACTTCGATCGCGATGCCGCGAATATACAGATTATCAGCCAAGCGCCAACGCCGATCAGGAACCAGTAAAACTTCATCATGATAATGCTGACAACGACCACCGTTATCCAGTACCGATAGTCGACCCTCAGCCGCTTGTCCACAATCGCCATGAAAATGAACCCTGCAGGCATGACGATGAAGGCGGACATGTGTATGCCTACGCCGATCATTGCGAGGTAAAATATCAGGATAAGCTGCCGGTCGCCATATTCTGTCTCATACTTCGTATACCAGTCTATTAGCAGGTACATGATTGCGAAGAAGACGAGCATCGTAAGTCCGTAGACTTCCGCCTCGACAGCGTTTGTCCAGAATGTGCGATTGAATCCCATACAGAGAGACCCGACAACACCACCGAGATACATACCGAGCCGACCCCAGAAATCCGGCTGCTTCTTGTGCCAGAGTGACACAACTTTGGTTATGATGAAGTACGCTATGAAGACAGAGCCCGCTGATGACAGCGCCGAAATGAGATTGACGCGATAGGCAAGGTCCTCGGCGAACGGTATTACCGAGAATATCCTGCCGAAGAGGATGAAGATCGCCGATCCGGGTGGATGCGGGATCCCGAAACAGATAGATGCGGCGACAAACTCACCGCAATCCCAGAATGATATAGTCGGTGCAAGTGTCTTGAGATACAGCGCCAATGCGAACAGCGATGTTAGCAGACCCACTATCAGGTTAAGCCTGTCACGCGGCACTGGGGAAGCTGATGTTGTCACTGGCAGTGTATCCTTTCGCTAACTCACTCATGCTTGTGAAGGCTTGAATATAAAACAAAAGGCGGAATATTCAACAACATTTTGCTTGTCAACAAGATCGTCAATTGCTCAAATCTTACAACTGAGAGAATCACCTGTTCCGGTCTCAATCCGAATACCATACGTCATAGCTCGGCTATCATTATGCACTATCACCGCGATAGATCAAAAGGGCCTCGTCTACTCGGATCCGCGAGACCTTCGAAACCTGATCAGGGACAGAATGCTAATCACCATCCAGAAGAACTCAATCCCGAAAAACATCGGCTCTCTGCGATAGATGGCATACAGGGACAGGATTCCAGCCCCCAGTATGTTCATCCAGATATATACCAGGCTTGACTGGCGAACCGGGTTTCGGAACGCGAGGAAATACGCCCAAACCAGCAGAGCCATACCCGAAAGCGGAAAAAGCTGTTCTCTCAGGAACTCAGTCATGAAATCGATCCACAGTTACCGAAGTCGGTTAAGCGAGCCGAGAGTCCATTGTTTCGGCCCGGCTGGAGTATACTAAATTGGCACTGTGAAATGCAACCATTTGCATTGCACACTGAGTTTCGTATTCGTATATATTAATAAACCAGGATATATCAGTTGGGAGCAGGTGTGTACACAAGACGTGAATTCCTTAAGAAGACTGGAAAGGCTGTGGCTGCGTCCGCAGTCTTAGGGGCAGGTTATGTTCTTGCCGATTCACGCCCCGATTATCCCGAAGAGAAGATTGTGGAATCTGTCAGCCTGAACTACGCAAAAGATGATTCCGTGCTTTTCGGGAAACTTGCGGTTGCACGAGATGACACCCCGTCTGGTCTCGTGAAACGTGCAGTTGCAGCCCTTGGCGGTATAGGTGTATTTATTTCCAAGGGCGACAAAGTTGTGGTCAAGCCAAATGTCGGGTGGGACAGGACCCCCGAACAGGCCGCCAACACCAACCCGGAAGCTGTCGCTGAAATGGTGAGATTATGTCTGTCCGCGGGAGCCTCCGAGGTTATCGTTGCGGACGTCACCTGTAATGATCAGCGAAGGACTTTCCTGAGATCAGGCATTAAGGAGGCGGCGGAGGATGCCGGCGCGACGGTATTCAGCTATTCCTCCAAGAACTTCATGGATGTTGATCTCGGCGGGAAGCTTCTCACGAGTTGGCCTGTGCTCAAACCGATCATCGAAGCTGACAAGCTGATTAATATGCCGATTGTGAAACATCATGGGCTCACGCGAGCAACGCTTGGGATGAAAAACTTCTACGGAATAATCGGTGGGATGCGTAATCAGCTTCACCAGAAGATCGATCAGTCGATAGTCGACCTCGCTTCGTTTTGCAGGCCGACGCTGGTCGTTGCTGACTGCTACAGGGCTCTGATGCGTAACGGACCTGTTGGTGGAAGCCTCGACGATGTGAAAGAGTATAAGACCGTAGTCGCAGGGGTCGATTCGGTGGCCGTTGATGCCTACTTGACGCAATTTCTCAACTTGACACCGGAAGATGTCAGGCACATCGCGCTCGCTCACAAGACTGGATTGGGAACCATGAAGATAGAGGACAAGGTGATTCTGGACGCTTAAGAATGACTATTAAGACTGTCCGTAATCTGAGAAGGGTTTCGCAGGGTGTATTTCTCCTGCTCTTTCTGTGGTTGTTGCTTCGTACCGGTTTCTCCGGGGTGCTGACTGAAGATGCAATCAGGGATTTCAGGTTATCCTATCCAGTGAAAATCTTCCTTCAGTTCGACCCGCTGCTGGCCATATCGACGATTCTATCCACGTGGCGATTATATGACGGAATGATTTGGTCATTGGTGCTCGTGGTACTGACTGTATTCTTCGGAAGATTCTTCTGCGGCTGGATATGCCCGTTGGGTACTGTGAACCAGATATTCTCCTCACGGAAGAAGAACAGAAAGTCGATTATCGGTTGGAATCTCGTTGAATCGAATCGCTGGCACCGCTATCAGAACATCAAGTACTACCTGTTGATCGTTCTTTTGGGGTCATCGCTTCTGACATCACTGCTCGTCGGCATATTCGATCCGTTGTCACTAATAATCAGGTCAATCGGCCTGGTCGTAATTCCCATGACAGGTTACGTTGTCGACTTCGTGAACGGTGTTATCTTCAATTCAGGTGTCGGTTTTCTCAGCTATCTCGGAATAGTACTGGACATGATATCGCGAAGCGTGCTGCTGACCGTAAAGCCTGTTCACTATCACACGATTATCTCACTTGGCCTGTTCTTCTTCCTCATTCTTGCCACGAATCGCCTGTTCACGCGTTTTTGGTGCAGGGGGCTTTGTCCGCTTGGTGCGTTACTCGGTGTGTTGTCTCGTTGGTCAATCCTTGGTATGGAAAAGGATCACGATAAGTGCACAGACTGTAATCTATGTCTCTTGCATTGTCATGGAGGTGATGACCCGATAGCCAACGCGACATGGAAAAAGTCCGAATGCCATCTCTGTATGAACTGCCAGGCGGTATGCCCGGAAGGGGTCATCAAGTTCAAGTTGTTCCCTCACGAGAAAAAGCAGGATGTGAAGAAAGCTCCGAGTATTCCCCGCCGCAAAGTGATAGCATCCCTTGCGGGTGGCGCTGCATTGGTTCCAATGCTGCGGTCGGGAGATGACTTCAAGGCTAAGTTCAATGAGCTGCTGATTCGCCCCCCCGGTGCTGTCGCAGAGGATCAATTTCTCGCCAGATGTGTACGTTGCGGTGAATGTATGAAGGTGTGTCCGAACAACGCCCTTCACCCGACATTCCTTGAAGCGGGTTGGGAAGGAATCTGGTCGCCCGTGCTGATTCCGAGGATCGGGTACTGTGAGCACACATGCACACTCTGTGGGCAGGTGTGTCCGACTGGGGCTATCCGTGAAATCACGTTGGAAGAGAAGGTCGGCACAAAAGAGCGCAAGGGAGTTTCCATTGGCACGGCGTTCGTTGATCCGTCGCGTTGTCTCCCGATTGCTATGGGTACTCCGTGCCAGGTTTGTGAAGAATGGTGCCCGACATCTCCAAAGGCGATATATCTTGAAGAAATATCCGTATTGAAACCGAATGGTGAATCCGTGCTGGTCAAAAGACCGCGAGTCAACCCGGATCTTTGCATCGGCTGCGGGGCGTGCGAAAACGTGTGCCCTGTGGTGGATCGTCCGGCGATATGCGTGACATCAATAGGTGAGTCAAGATCAGCTGAAAACCAGATTCTCCTCGAATCAAGAGCGAAAACACAAACTTAATAGCAGAGGCGCAACGATGTCAGCGAAGTCGAGTTTTATTGGTGTAATCTCCGCAGTAGTAACAGGCAGTCTAATCATGTTGTCATGCGGAGGCAAGACCGACGAACAGAAAGGGACGGGTGAAGTTGAGCAGACAGTGAGAAAATCAGAAGATCTTGCCGAGAAAGTCACATCGCTATTTCCCCGGAACGAAGAGTTGACGGGATTCGAAAGGACATCGGGAGTGAAGTCTATCCCGCCTGTGGGTCTGCACGACTATCTTGGCGATGCAGCTGACACGTTCGATATCTTTGCCGTCAAAATGTCGGCATCCGCGGATTACAGGTCGACGGAGAGTGATGCGCAGTTCTCCGTGGATATACACCTTCACTCAAACATGTCATTTGCCTTCGGCATGTACGCGGAACGCCGTGAAGCCAGTTACCCCTCAGTTAATGTTGGAACCCAGGGGTATATTGACGCCGGATCTCTCTCGTTCTTCAAAGACGCTTATTTCGTGACCGTCTCCGGCTATGCCCGCTCAGATGCAAGCGACACTGCCGCGGTTGATCTGGGACGCGCAATCGCCGCAAAGATAGATGGTAATCCCGTGTTTCCGGCTGCGATCCAGTTACTGCCCGATGAGGGCAAAATTGCAAATACGGAGAAGTACGTACCATTAAGCCTCCTTGGTCACCGCTGGTTCTCGCCGGCGTATACGTGCAGATATCAGCTTGGCGATTCGATTGCGACTCTGGCTTTTCTGCCGAGAGCATCCACCGCGGAACTCATTCAGTACAAACAACTCGTCAAGAATCGCGGCAATCAGGTTTTCGAGGGCCAACTGGACAGCCTTCAGGTCTACTTCTTCGATGACGATCAACATGGGCGGGTAATCATGACAGCGAGGCCGGGGAGAATTGCAGGAGTCATAAATACACCTGACCGCGATCACGGCATCAATTTGCTTCAGAAGCTATGGGCGAGCGTTGATGAATGGGAGCGGAAGTAATTCCCTGATTGGTTTAGACGAGGAGCCCTGTTGACAGCGTCCAGCACATACTCTTTGCCCGAATACTACGACATAGCGTTCGACTTCCGCGATCTGCCGAAAGAATGCGCGTTCCTCGATCAGATGTGCCGTTCCTACGGGCAAGGTTCTCCGAAATCTGTCGTCGAGCTGGGGAGTGGACCGGGCTATCATGCGATACATCTCTCTAACTTTGGGAATGTCAGCAGATCCATCGGCCTCGACCTAAGCCCTGAAATGATCGAGTATGCTAAGCGCAAAAATGCCAGCGCTGGTGGTTCCGCGAAGTTCATTCTGGGAGATATGAGAGACTACTCGCTCGATGAACCCGTCGACCTTGCAATCTGTATGATGGCGACATTTCACCTTCTGCTGACGAATGAGGACATAATCCAGCATTTTCGGTGCGTTGCTGACAATCTTGCTGACTCCGGCCTGTATATAATCGAATGCACTCACCCGAATGATTTCTTCAGTCAGGATAGCAGGACGCAGAGCGAATGGGCGTTCGAACGCGATGGAATCAAGGTTACGACTAAGTGGGGAAGTGATGATGACAAATCGGACCCGATCACCCAGATCAACCACACGACAGTCACACTTATTGTGGATCGGCAGGGAAAGAGAGAAACTCATTCGTTCATTGAACCGTTTAGAATGCTTACATATCAGGAACTCAAGCTTCTTGTGGAGTTATCTGGAGTTTTCGAAATCGTAGATTGTTTTGGATCAGTTGACGCTAAAATTTCGTTTAACAATGACAAGGATTCGTGGCGGATGGTGCCGGTACTGAGGAGAGTCTGATCCGCCTGTGAAGAACGATAAGAAACAATCCTATCAGGAGAATCGGGATGATGGATTTCGCACTTACGGACGATCACAAAATGGTAGCGGAACTTGCACGCGATGTCGCCCATAAGTATCTCAAACCGAAAATCGAGGAACTTGACAGAAACGCCCAGTATGATCCTGATTTCATACAGCGGTTGAAGGAGGCCGATCTGCTTGGGGTGTGCATTCCCGAGAAATACGGCGGTATGGGAATGGATTACATTTCACTCGGTCTTGTCTGTGAGGAGATGGAATATATCGACACGTCCGCAAGAGTACTGTTCTCAGTGCACATCGGGCTCAATTCAATGACTCTCTACACCTGGGGAAACGAATTTCAGAAAGAGAAGTATCTGGTTCCTCAGGCAAAAGGAGAGAAGATCGCGACCTACGGCCTGACTGAACCTGCCGCAGGTTCGGATGCGGTTGGAATTCTCACTACGGCCGAGAAACGCGGGGACGAGTATATTCTGAACGGCGAGAAGATGTGGATCTCGCTTGCGGATGTTGCCGACAGTTTCCTGATCTTCGCATGGACAGATCAGGAGAAGAAGAAACAGCGCGATCACACCGGGATCTCCGCCTTCATTGTAGAACGGAATTTCGCCGGTGTATCGACCGGTTCGATCAAAGGCAAACTTGGCGTGCGGGCCGGTAACACCGGCTGGATCGCGATGCAGGATGTCGAAGTTCCTGCGGAAAACCTGCTTGGTCATGAGGGAGAAGGATTCAAGATCGCAATGGCCTGTCTGGATGGAGGCCGATACACCGTTGCGGCCGGGTCTACGGGACTGATACGGGCATGCATGGACGCCTGTAAAGACTACGCCCAGACTCGCGAAACATTCAAACAGACGATTGACCAACACCAGCTTGTCAAAGAAATGTTCGCTGAAATGGTCTATGGATATGAGGCGGGAAGACTGCTCTGGATGAAAGCCGGGTGGCTGCGCAATATCGGCAAGAGACCCACACGGGAAACGTCCCTTGCGAAGTGGTTCTGCACTGATCAGGCCGAGAAAGCTTCATATAATGCCGTCCAGATTCATGGCGCCTACGGTTATTCCGATGAATATCCCGTCGAGAGGTTCTTCCGCAACTCCAAAGGTGCGGCGATATACGAGGGCACACGCGAAATTCACAAGCTGATGCAGGCAGACTACTTCCTCGGCATACGTACCGACCGTCAACCGAGATGCCTGTTGCCGGCTTATGAGGGTCATGAATGATTCCGTTGCTAATTTGTGTAGCGTGAGACCGGAAAGCACCTATGTATATTGATGATAAGACTATTAAAGCCGTTGAGTCGAAATACGGCGAGCCGGTTCTTCGAACCACGCGGTTCGAGATGGGCAAACGCGAGTTTGAGGGACTCAAGGGCAGTCAGAAGAATGGCAGAAGCCACGACATCACGCTCTACATCCGCAAGGGTGAAGAATTCGTGGTTAACGCCAAGCATTTCTATCCAGCGGGACTTTTCAGGGCACCATCAGGCGGGATCGAGCCCGGGGAAGATTTAGTAGAAGGTGCAAAAAGGGAAGCAATCGAAGAAACGGGAAGTATTGTCGAACTCGAGCGCTATATACTGAGAATTGGTGTGGAGTTCTTCTGCGAAGACGAGGCAGTACAGTGGACGAGCCATGTCTTTCTGGCGGATTTCATCTCCGGAGACCTTAGCCAGAGAGATACAAGGGAAATCCGGGAAGTATCTCTTGCCAGCCTCAATGATTTCGATCACTTTGGAGAGGTTATGCGTGCCAGCTCGATCGGCGGCTTCCACTATCGCGCTTACTTGCACGATCAAGTCAGGGAGCTGCTATAAACCGGCTCAATACAGATGGCGCGGCTTCGTGAGTCGAGTTGTCGCTCTTGACTTGCTGAATTCTATAAGCATTTTGTTGCCTTAATGGGAGCTTATTGGTTCAATATGAAATATGTAAGACTGTGCTCAATATGAATGGAGGCCCACAGTGAGAAAACCGCTCTTGGTTGTTACGGCCATGTTGTGCTTGGCGTTGTTCAGCTCGAATACTCTTGCAGAATACACTCTGCAGAGTTTTCGCGAAGCAACAACTCCGGTAGACAGTGATGAAGATCTGGTTCGAATATGTAAAGACTTTTGCGAGAATGCTGAAGACATTGACGTCATTCGCAATGCGCAGAGCATGTGGAGTGACATAGACAACGCAAGCGCACTGAAACACTATTCGGATCTCAGGCAACAACAACCTGACTCCAAAGAGATCCTCTATCTTTACGGGCGCATTCTGGAGGACCCGCTGGAGCAGATTCGTATTGGACGTGAGATCATCAAGAATGATGCAACGTGGGAATACGGGTATCGGCTGCTGCTCGCAATATACGATCAACACTTGCTGACCCTGGCGGAACCTGATGAGGTTTCAGAGAAGCTTGCCATCGAACTGGAGGCCGACAAAGCGTACTTCGACAAATTCGCAGCACTCGATCTTGATCCGGAATTCGCGGCAAGGATGATGTTCGATTACCAGATGTATAGTAATGACTATGAGGCCGCCCTCCCGATCATTGAGAATGGAATTGAAGCGGGATACAGGTGGGCGATGCAAAGCACATTGGGCGACCTTCTCGTTAAGCTCGGCAGGAATGATGAAGCCAGAGAGGCTTTCGCCAGCGAACTGGAACTGTATGGACCTGCGATTCCAGAGGATCAGAAATCGGAGATATTTACCAGCATGTATATCTCCTCGCTTCGAGATATAGATGACTTCTCGGGGGCAACGGAATACCTGCTTTCCATCGAAGGAATCGATACCAAATGCCACAGATTGTATGACATTGCATGTCTCTACTCCTTGTCTGGTGACGCAGATAACGCGTTCACTTATCTCAACAAGGCTGCAAAGTGCGGTTTCGACGAAGTGAGGAAATCCAAAGCCGATCAGGATCTGGTATCACTGCATGATGATCCTCGATGGGAAGGCTACGTTTCTGCTGTTCAGGCAAACTGGGATAGCGGTGCAGAGGAGCGCAGGGGTGCGCTTATGTCTGAGAAAGTCGATAAACCGATTCCTCAAGGGAATTTCACTGATGTTAATGGTGAGGTCGTCCAGTTCTCGGACTTCGCGGGAAGCGTAGTTGTGTTGGACTTCTGGGCGACATGGTGTGGACCGTGCAGGATGGCTATGCCGGTCATCGACGAGTTCGTCAAGAAGAACGGCAATGACAAGATCAAGGTCTTCTCCGTGAATACTTTCGAGAAAGGACGCAAGAAAGCGAGTGATTTCATGGTCGAGAACGAATACGCAATGGGTCTTCTGTTTTCCTCTGATGACTACTCGCGTGCCTTTGGTGTTAGCGGAATTCCTCACCTTTGTGTGATCGATAGGAATGGTAAGATACGCTTCGAGCATATTGGCTATACCGAAGACCTCTACGAGAATCTACAGATTTGGACTCAGGATCTGCTGAACGACTGATAGGCGTCGAATAGTCAGCACCAATTGCGACTTCCGTTCGGTGTTGACCTTCTGAACTTTGCAGGCCAGTGTTAACGCTGGCCTGCGTTTTTTGACTCTGTACCCGGACATCTTACCCGCAATAACTGGCAGCATAAGCCTCGGACTACGAAATGTCGATTTTCCACTTGATTTTTGCGGAACCATTGCAAAATTGAACTGTTCAGGACTTTCTAAGATTTCATTCAACACCGGGATTGTTTATGAAGCCGAGGGATCTATGTCAATGATTTAAATGCGACTATTAGGGTCGATTTGATGATGTTATTGCCCGAGAATGGCGCTCTTATAGCGGAATTTTTGTTTTAACATACTTCGGTTGGGAGGAAAACAGACCATGACGGATGAAAAGAAATCAATTGTCGTGGGTGTACCAAAGGAGACATTTCCGGGCGAACAGCGAGTTGCTGTAGTACCCGACATCCTTCCTTCGTTCACTCGCTCAGGCATGAAAGTAATTGTGGAGTCAGGGGCTGGCCAGGATTCCGGGATCACAGATGCGGCATTCGAAGCCAGGGGGGGAGAAGTGATCTCAAGCCGTGAAGAGTTGTTCTCCAAGTCCGATGTCATTTTGCAAGTCAGGGGATTCGGAGCGAACCCTGATGCTGGTAGCGGTGATGTTCCGCTTTTTCGTGAAGGGCAGACGACTATCAGTTTCTTCGAGCCATTGACATCGCTTAAAGAAGTAAAGGCTCTTGCGGACAAGGGAGTGAAGCTTTTCGCTACCGAGATGATCCCGCGAATTACTCGCGCTCAGAGTATGGACACCCTTTCTTCGATGGCCACGGTAGCCGGTTACAAGGCTGTGCTGCTCGCGGCATCCAAGCTTCCAAAGATGTTCCCGATGATGATGACGGCGGCAGGCACGATAGCTCCTGCCCATGTGTTCGTGATCGGCGCAGGGGTCGCCGGATTGCAGGCGATAGCGATGGCGAAGAGACTCGGGGCTGTTGTCAAGGCGTATGATGTACGTCCCGCTGTTAAAGAGCAGGTTGAGAGCCTTGGCGGGAAATTCGTCGAGCTGGAACTGGAAACCGGTGATGCTGAAGACAAGGGTGGCTACGCGAAAGAACTCGGCGAGGAGTTCCTCAAGAAGCAGCGTGAGATGATGCTCAAGGTGATTGCCGAGAGCGATGTGGTTATTACCACAGCGGCAGTACCCGGAAAGAAGGCTCCGATACTGGTTACTGAAGAGATGGTGAAGGTGATGACGCCGGGTTCGGTCATTGTGGACCTCGCGGCGGAACGCGGTGGCAACTGCGAGCTGACAGAAGAAGGTAAAGAGATTGTCAAGCATGGTGTATCGATTCTGGGACCCGTCAATGTACCGTCTACGGTGCCCTACCATGCAAGTCAGATGTATGCGAAGAATCTTCTGACATTGCTTCAACACCTCATAAAGGATGGCGAATTGCACTTTGATTTGGAAGACGAGATTACACGTGAAACGCTACTGACAGCCGATGGGAAAGTTATCCACTCAAAGGTCAGAGAACTAATGGGCATTGAAAATAAGTCGTAGGTAAGGGAGGATAGATGGATTCGTTCGTAATGGTGCTTACTGTATTCGTGCTGGCGATATTCGTCGGTTTCGAAGTCATAACAAAGGTCCCGCCGACATTGCATACGCCCCTGATGTCCGGTTCCAACGCGATTTCGGGCATTACCATAATCGGCGCCCTGGTGCTTGCCGGTCAGCTGGGAAGCAGCCCGCTCGCAAAGGGAATGGCTTTCGTGGCCGTCATATTCGCCGCTATCAATGTCGTAGGTGGTTTTCTCGTCACTGATCGCATGCTGAAGATGTTCAAGAAGAAGGATTGATCATGCTGAGTTCTAATATTGTCAACATTACTTATCTGGTCGCAGCCGTTCTTTTCATCTTCGGGCTGAGAGGACTGTCCCATCCGAGGACGGCTGTCAACGGGAACCGTATCGCCGCACTTGCGATGCTCATAGCCATAGTCGTGACGTTGCTGAGCGGTAAGTTCGAATTTGAATATATCGTTATCGGGATTGTTATCGGCGGAGCGCTGGGTATGTTCGCAGCCGTCAAGGTCAAGATGACCGCCATGCCTGAAATGGTTGGGCTTTTCAACGGTTTCGGTGGAGCGGCATCTGTTCTGGTGGCAGGATCGGCTCTGGTGGCAGCCATGCAGATGGCCTCAGCGAGTGAGCCTGATACGCAGATGAAGATCGCAACGGTCGCATCGGGGATCATCGGTTCTGTTACTTTCTTCGGAAGTTATGTCGCTTTCGGCAAACTTGCCGAGTTTCTCGCGGTGAAATGGAAGCTATACACGTGGCAGAAGATAGTAAAGTACGGGTTTTCGCTGGTGGTCGCTGCCGGTGCGATCTGGTATGGCACCAGCGTTCTTGATGAATCCGGCATTCCGCTGGCTGGCGGGTTCATGCTGTCCGGAATCCTGATCGGCGGGGTGCTTTTAAGTAAGCGTGATCGCTTCCCCGGAATGAACGCACTCAAGATTCTGGCGACCATCATAGCGATTGCTCTCGGAGTGCTCGTTGTGCTTAATCCCGGAAACACGATGCTGTTCTGGGTTATGGTCGGTGCTGCAGGCGTACTCGGCGTTCTCCTGACATTCTCGATTGGCGGAGCCGACATGCCTGTGGTAATTGCCCTGCTGAATTCTTACTCCGGCCTTGCCGCTGCTGCAACAGGGTTCGTCATAAACAACAACGTCCTGATAATCTCAGGTTCGCTCGTGGGAGCCTCCGGGTTGATTCTCACCAATATCATGTGTAAAGCCATGAACCGGTCGCTCGCGAATGTGCTGTTTGGATTCCTTGGTCCGACTTCTGAAACGCCTTCAGCCGACGATGTCTACGCCGGCAAGGTCAAGTCGGCCTCGGCCGAGGAAGTCGCGATGTTGTTTGACGGTGCGCAGCGTGTGGTGATCGTACCCGGTTACGGTATGGCCGTGGCGCAGGCTCAGCATTCTGTACGCGACCTTGCCAGTCTGCTCGAACAGAGAGGGATTGAGGTCGAATACGCCGTTCATCCGGTTGCAGGCCGAATGCCGGGGCACATGAACGTGTTGCTTGCCGAAGCGAATGTTGAATACGACAAGCTCAAGGAAATGGATGAAGTCAACCCGACCTTCGCGCAGACAGACGTGGCGATTGTCATCGGGGCTAACGATGTCGTCAACCCGGTTGCACGCACCGATCCCAGTTCCCCTATAGCGGGTATGCCAATTCTTGATGTCGACAAGGCGCGTACGGTCGTGGTTATTAAGAGAAGTCTCAGCCCGGGATTCGCGGGAATTCCCAATCCTCTCTTCGCGCTCGACAATACACTGATGTTCTTCAATGATGGCAAGAAGGCTATGCTGGAGATCATCAGCGCAGTTAAGGAATCTTAGAATCAGAGACAATATCATGCCAGAGAAGTACAGGATAGAGAAGGACTCACTTGGGAATGTGAACGTTCCTGTTGACGCCTATTGGGGCGCTCAGACGCAGAGAGCCATCGGCAACTTCCCGGTAAGCGGACACAAACCCCACCCGGGATTCGTGTGGGCAGGGGCCGCTGTCAAGCGGGCGGCCGCAATGGTTCACCGTGATCTCGGACTGCTTCCGGCTGAAAGTGCTGATGCGATAATCCAGGCGGCCACGGAGGTCATGGATGGTAAACTCGCCGACCAGTTCGTGGTTGATGTCTACCAGGCTGGAGCCGGTACCAGTCACAACATGAATCTTAATGAAGTCATAGCGAACCGGGCTCTCGAAATCCTGGGTAAGCCGCGAACCGAGTACAGTATTATTCACCCCAATGATCATGTCAATATGGCTCAGTCCACGAATGACTTCATCCCGACATCGATCAGGATATTTATCCTGAGAGACAGCCTTTCGCTGCTGGAAACTCTCAAGCAGGTTGAGGAAGGTTTCAGGGCAAAGGCCACGGAATTCGATGGAATTCTGAAGTCCGGAAGGACACATCTGCAGGATGCCGTTCCTGTTAGATTGGGTCAGGAATTCGGAGCGTATGCTGAAGCGATCAAGAGAGGTCGAGAGAAAGTTGCATCGGCATGTGAACCCCTGCTGGAAATTGGGCTTGGTGGAAGCGCCGCCGGTTCGGGCTTGAATGTGCATCCCGAGTACCGGGGGAGGGTCGCCAAAGCGCTCGCCGAAATAACCGGATTTGCGATTAAGCCGTCCAACGATTACTTCTGGGCAATGCAGTCTATGGCGCCCGTAGTGGACTTCTCCGCAGCCATGAGGAACCTTGCAATCGAAGTTTCTCGGATCATGAACGACCTGAGGCTGATGTCCTCCGGGCCGAACACCGGACTCGCGGAAATCGAGTTACCTCCCGTGCAGCCGGGATCCTCAATCATGCCCGGCAAGGTCAATCCCGTTCTCGCCGAGATGATGAACATGGTTTGTTTCAGCGTGATCGGTTTCCATGAGTCCGTCGCATGGGGAGCAGGCGCCGGCCAGCTCGAACTCAATGTAATGATGCCGCTGATGGCCTATGCGGTCGGTGAGCAGATGAAGATATTGAATGGCGGGCTCGCGGCTTTTCTCGAAAAATGTCTCAAAGGGATCAAACCGAAACCGGACAATTGTCGTATCTTTTTAGAGAAGAGCTTGGGGCTTGTGACTGCTCTAAACCCGATAATCGGGTATATGAAGGCAGCAGAGGTCGCAAAAGAGTCTCAGATAAGTGGTAAGTCCATTAAAGACATCCTGATTGAGAAAGGTTATCTGAGCCTCGAAGAGTTAGAGAGAGTCCTTGATCCTCGGCCTTTAACTGAGCCGGGGATCCCTAAGAAGTAGCTAGCTTCCTCCCTTTTCTGTTGATGGCCTCCGTCGAGTGACGGGGGCCTTTTTTTGGACATAGTTACATTCGCTCGGAACTTATTTCAAAAACGGACATTTATAGTCTCTGATAGTGAAAATGCTGATTGGAGCGAGAAATGCACAGACTTATAGTGGCGATAGCAATAATCACCGTAATGTCAGCTACGGACTTGGCAGGAGAAACGGTTATGAACTCACAGAGCACAACGTTGATGGACAAGACATATAAGCAGATACCTTTTGAGAAGATCACGGGTGAGACCACGAGCCTTAGTGACTTCGATGGCAAGGTTGTTCTGATAGTGAATGTAGCGAGCAAGTGCGGCTTCACCCCGCAGTACAAGGAACTTCAGGAGCTTTATCTCAAATACAAAGATGAAGGTTTCGAGATCATCGGATTTCCTGCGAATAACTTCATGAATCAGGAGCCTGGCACTAACGAAGAGATTGCCCAGTTCTGCGAAGTCAACTATGGTGTGACGTTTCCAATGATGTCAAAGATCTCTGTGAAGGGCAATTCCATTCATCCTCTCTACAAGTATCTCACAGAGGAGTCAACTCTACCGGGCGAAGTGAAGTGGAATTTCAGCAAGTTTCTTCTCGATGCTAAACATAACCTCGTGGCGAGATTTGATTCAAAGGTCGAGCCTATGAGCGAAGAAATTACGGCCGAGATCGAGAAGCTAATCAAGAATTAGGTTTCTTTCATCTCTATCTTTCCCATTCCCAAATGCCCGTAATGTGTTCTAACATTACGGGCAACTCACTTAAGTAGTTCAGGCATCTTTAGAAAGACGTTTAGTGTTTTACGTCGTTACAAAACAACAGGTTACTGATTAATTGAAACTTCCAATCCTATCGAGCGTTTAAAGAGTAAATTCTGGAGCGTAGAGTAATTAGATGCATGTTGTTTACAATAATTGTGTGAGCTGTTTCACGGGAGTCGGGCAGACGCAACTCGCAAGCCATAGGCAATACCAGAGATGAATGTAGTCAAGACACGCATATTGATTATAAGCTTATTACTGATGTTACTGTCAACTCAGGACGTGTCTTCGGAGCCAGTTCGCGTCGGCCATGTCGAGGCGGAACTTGTTTCGGAGGTCGAGGGGATTCGCGCGGGGCAACCGTTCTGGGTTGGGCTTAGTCTTCAGATGGATGAGCATTGGCATGTCTATTGGCGCAACGCCGGCGACGCCGGTATACCTCCTTCCGTCGAGTGGGACCTTCCGGATGGTTTCACCGCCGGTGAGATACATTGGCCGTATCCTGAGTTCATAGAACTGCCGCCGCTTGCCAACTATGGTTATCACGGCGATTTACTTCTTCCGGTGATGATTACGCCTCCAGCGGAACTGGGATCTTCTGATCCCGTAGTGATCAAGGCGGGATTGGACTGGCTGGTCTGTAAAGAGGAATGCATTCCCGGCAGAGCGGATTTGTCGATTCAACTCCCCATCAGCAGTGAGCTTGCAGGGTTCGATGAGAGATGGGCGGCGAAGTTCAACGAAACTCGTCAGCAATTGCCCGTCAATGCAACCGATTGGAAGGTCAGCGCATCGCTTATTGACAGAAAGATAGTCCTTGATCTGGATGCTCCCGATTGGTTTGGAGACTCTCTTCAGAGTATTCGCTTCTTCCCATACGAGAGGGGTATTATCGAAAATGCCGCTTCGCAATCGCTGCGAAGAACGGACACAGGCTATGAACTTGTCGTGGACAGATCTCGGCGCAGCATTGAAGACCCGGAGCGAGTCTCCGGGATCCTCGTATCAGAATCAGGCTGGAGGGGAACTGGCTCTGAGAAGGCGATTGAGATTGACGTGCCCATAGGTGCGCCGATCGTCGAAGCCACGAGTGGAGTTGCGGCAGGGATTGCCTCGATATGGAAAGCCGTCCTTTTCGCTTTCCTTGGTGGTGTAATCCTGAACCTGATGCCGTGTGTTCTCCCGGTACTGTCATTGAAAGTGCTTGGATTCGTTCAGCAGGCGAATTCGGGCAGGAGTTCGGTGCTTCGTCACGGGCTGGTGTTTGCTGCAGGGGTGATTCTGTCCTTCTGGGTGCTTGCAGGCTTACTTGCGATTCTCCGCGCCGGTGGTGAACAGATAGGCTGGGGATTCCAGCTTCAGTCACCCGCATTCATAGCGATTCTGTCATCCTTCCTGTTTCTCTTCGGTCTCAGCCTGTTTGGGGTCTTTGAAGTAGGGACATCGCTCGGTTCAGTCGGGGCTTCCGGCGGCAGAAGGCATGGATATTGGGGTTCTCTGCTCAACGGTGTGACAGCAACAGTCGTAGCGACTCCATGCACTGCGCCGTTCATGGGATCGGCGCTCGGCTTTTCACTAAGTCAGCCCGGTTACGTGTCATGGATCATTTTCACTTCTCTCGGAGCAGGTATGGCGGCGCCATATGTAATTCTGTCGGCGTTTCCTCGTCTTATGAGACTCCTTCCGAAGCCGGGGCGCTGGATGGAAACCCTGAAGCAATTCATGGGATTTCTCCTGATGGCGACTGTGATCTGGCTCCTTTGGGTGCTCGGGATTCAGGCTGGTGTGAACGCTGCCGTGTCTATGCTTGTCGGCTTACTCGTTCTGGGAGTTGGCGGCTGGGTTTTTGGACGATGGGGAGGCCTGTCTTCTTCCGGCGGTCTGAGGCTCGTCGCATATTCCATCTCATTAATGTTGGTACTCGCGGGTATTGGAATCGGCCTCGCGGGGACGAGCATGTTCGGCGTACAGGCCGTAACGGTATCATCGAAAAGCGATGGCTTGATCCAGTGGGAGAAGTTCTCTCCGCAGAGAGTGGAAGAACTCAAGGAAGCTGGAAAGCCGTTTTTCGTCGATTTCACCGCCGCCTGGTGCTTGAGCTGTCAGGTGAATGAAAAAGTGGCGTTCGGTTCGCGTGAGGTTCAGGAAAAATTCGCTGACCTCGGAGTGACCGCTATTAAGGCTGACTGGACTTCGCGGGATGAGTCGATCACCCGTGCGCTTGCCGAATTCGGACGAAACAGCGTTCCGCTGTATGTGCTGTATGGGTCGGACAGAAGTACCGAACCTGTCTTACTTCCTGAGATAATAACTCCGGGTATCGTTCTTGATGCCCTTCAATCAATAGAAAACAAGTATGACTGAAAGCTCACCGGTCATGCGAATCAACAATGAAGTGAGCAAGGAGACTATATTAGATATGAAGTCGATCAAAATCACATTTCTGGTTCTGTGGGCCTTTCTGTTTGTCATTTCAGCAACGGTATTAGCGGATAATTGCGCTTCGCATAAAGTCGAGAAGACTGTGGATGTACCTAAGTCTAAAATGGCTGACGTGACGATGGCTGCGGTAGGAATGAAGGCGCCGGGCTTCAAACTTATGGATGCAATGGGCGAAGAGCACTCGCTTTCTGACTTCAAAGATAAATATGTCGTGCTTGAGTGGGTCAATTTCGATTGTCCTTTCGTGAAGAAGCACTACGGTTCTGAGAATATGCAGAAGCTGCAGGCCATGCATAATGATGAGGACGTGGTCTGGCTGTCGATCTGCTCTTCCGCGCCTGGTAAGCAGGGCTATTTCGAAGGGAAGGCCCTCAAAGAGCGTATTGCCAAGGAAAACTCAAAGTCGGATGCATACCTCGTGGATGCCAATGGCAAAGTCGGCAGGATGTACGGTGCCAAGACTACCCCGCATATGTTCGTTATTGATCCCAATGGTATCTTGATATACGATGGCGCAATCGATGACAAGCCGTCCACCAAGACTGCGGACATCGACGGATCCACGAACTACGTCCAGTGGATTCTTGACAGCTCGATGAAGGGCGAAGAAGTCGTGAAGTCGACCGCGCCTTACGGTTGTTCTGTTAAGTACTAATCGCATTTACTGCATTTGCAGGAGGCCCGGGCAATACGACATCCCGGGCCTTTCCAATTTGCAGGTGGAATTTGGAATCTCAAGCGGATGTCGCAGCCGTTTGTAATGTCAGCGTTTCGAGGGCTTCTTGGTGATCATGCCATAGGTCACAAGACCTATAACGAAGCCCGTTAAAAGCGCAAGCGGTATCAGCACAATCAGTGACATCCCGACACGCCAGAAGAAAAACACGAATGTCACCATATGCCGGTTCTGGATCACAAGAATCAACAGCAGAACCACTACTATCAGGATGATCAGAAATTTTCCGCCGAGACCCTGACTTTTTGGTTTCCCGTTAGACATACATCATCTCCTCCGGTATGACTGAGTGAAGTATGATCGTCGAAAGTCAACTCATCAACAAAAACTGCTGTTGAATGCAGCGGTCTCACTTGCACTTCTTTGCTAAGCCCACAACTCTTCCGATATATGCACCTGTGTCGAATTTCCGTTTGCACCCATCGTAACTCATGTACCGGATCTTCCCGAATATCTGCCTCTCAAACCACGCCCGGTCGTGAATCCCCCCGATGCTCCAGGCAATACCCATATAGCCGTTAGGATCGCGGCCATCGAGTTCGTACTTGTCATTCAGA
>Ga0272443_10001298_pt1 | contig 37657 bp, 38 predicted proteins | sample SSMAcet12_FD_193581 | JGI IMG/M metagenome (GOLD analysis project Ga0272443, IMG submission 193581) | Marine sediment archaeal communities from Little Sippewissett salt marsh, Falmouth, MA, United States - SSM-Acet-12 | ecosystem: Environmental > Aquatic > Marine > Wetlands > Sediment ...
CGCAGGACGATAGTTCTTCTCAGAAAGCCCTTCGCGGCAGAATCGAGGAGGTATTCCACGGTCTCCTCCTTGCGCCGCGGGACTGGAGATCAAAAGAGAGCCGGCAGAAAAGGTACATCAGCTACACAACCACGGTCTACATTCAGAACAGTGAACAGCTCGCCACCCTCTATCAGCAGCTGCAGGAGATACCTCAGGTCCGGCAGATCCTCTGATGTGAATCATAATCTCAACTTCTCTTTGCTTTAATATTCAGAATTTTTTATATTTTGAGTGTAGACTGCGAGTACGAGGAGGATAACGTATGGCTCAGCAAAAGATCACCTGTACATGGAAAAAAGGCATGGCCTTCGAATCGGAGATTTCCGGCCACAGGCTCATCATGGATGCCGTCCCGACTGTCGGCGGCAACGATGAAGGCCCGAGACCGAAGCCCCTGGTTCTGGCTTCCCTGGCGGGCTGCACGGGAATGGATGTGGTTTCGATCCTGAGAAAGATGCAGCAGCCTTTTACCTATTTCAACATCGAAGTGGATGCCGACTCCACCGAAGACCACCCGAAGACCTACAATGCCATGAAGATCATTTACGAATTCAAGGAATCCGACGGTCTCGACCCGAAGAAAGTTGAAAAGGCGGTACAGCTCTCCCAGGAACGCTACTGCGGGGTCAGCGCGCTGCTTAAAAGAGCTATTCCTATAGATTATGAAATACGATATATTTAGGTAGTATGACATCTGATTCACAGGAACTGTTGAGCAAGCTGGAGAGAGAAAACGGAGCGCCGGTTTCCTGGAAGACCTATGCATTTCTGATGGTGACAGGGGGAAGCCGTTCGGGAACGATTGGAGGACTCCTCTACATTGCCGGAGATCGGATAGTTTTCGAGGATTTCGAGCCCGAGAGAACCGTCTATTCTCTCTTCATTCGCCGCCGCAGTGAGTACAAAAAGTACAGGATAAGCGCTCCCGTCAACTCTATTCGTACGATAACCCTCACTACCGAGCGGTATGCCGGACAGGTTCTCAGGGGCAGACGGCTTCCCGCGGACCTGCCGGAACTGGACCTGCTGCAGCGCTTGTTCGGCCGTACCATTCACATGATACTTTTCGATGACGGCAGTACATGGTTCTGCGAAATATATGACCGCCGCGGACTGGAACAGTATCTCAAGGAGCATGTATGAAGGCATTCAAGGCATATGACATTCGCGGTGTATACAACCGCGATTTTAACCGGGAGGACGTGTACCGGATCGGTTTTTTTCTTCCCGCCCTGCTGGAAACCGACCGGGTCCTGGTTGGCAGGGATGTCCGCGAGAGCACGGAGGAGATATTCCAGGCGCTCTGCGAAGGTATACATGACGCCGGTGCGGATGTATTCGACATGGGCCTCGCCACTACGCCGATGGTCTATTTCGGAACGGCCCGCTTCAACTTCGACGCCTCGGTGCAGATCACTGCCAGTCACAATCCGAAGGAGTACAACGGCCTGAAGGTTTCCCGAACGGGAGCACTTCCGGTTGGATACTACTCCGGACTCTCGGATCTTGAAAAAATGATCGCCGAAAACTCCATACAAGCGGCAGCGAAGCGCGGAGGCACCGAACAAATCGATGTAAAAAGCGAGTACCGGCGTTTCCTTCAACAGTACGTACCCGATAACCTCGATGCAATCGATCTCTGCATCGACTGTTCAAACGGAATGGCGGCACTCCTGATCAGGGACCTGCTCGGTGAACGGCCGCACTACCTCTTCGATACCCTGGATGGTACTTTTCCGAACCACGCTCCCAATCCGCTGGAGGAGGAGAACGTGGCGGACCTGAAGGCAGCGGTCAATAAGAACCGCAGCGATCTCGGAATCATCTTCGACGGAGATGCCGACAGAGTTATGTTCGTTGACGAGAACGGCAGATTCATTCCACCGGACCTCATCATCGGAGTTCTCGGGCGCTATTTTCTGGCTGAAGAGAAGGGCAACGTGCTGCAGGACATCCGCACATCACGTTCGGTCTCTGAATACATCGAAAAACTCGGCGGCACACCCCACACCTGGAAAGTCGGCCACGCCTTCGCCAAGCTGAAGATGCGTGAGCTCAATGCAATTTTCGGCGGTGAGCTCGCCGGTCACTACTACTTCCGTGACTTCTACAACTGCGACTCCGGTATCTTCGCGGCCCTGCTCGTCCTGCGGGTCGCCATCGAGTGGAAAAAGAGCGGCCGTACCTTCAGTTCCCTGATCGACGAAATCAGGACCTACGCCAACTCCGGAGAGATCAACTTCAGGATAGAGGAGAAGGAAGCCGCCATGGAAGCACTCAAACGCCACTTCACCGATGCAGCAGCACCTTCGGTTCTCCTCGATTTCGACGGCTACCGGATCGAATATCCCGAGTGGTGGTTCAACGTCCGCCCGTCGAATACCGAACCGTACCTCCGGCTCGTAGTCGAGGCCCGTGAGCAGGAACTGCTGGATGCAAAACTGCAGGAGATCAGGGAAGTAATTTCCCGTTTCGAATAGCGCTCATATGAGCCGGAACGTTCAATAGGAGGAACCATGCGTGTACTGTTAGTCGGCGGAGCGGGATATATCGGAAGCCATGTTTCGCTTGCTTTCCTGGATAAGGACCATGAGGTCGGAATATTCGACAATCTTTCGAGCGGCGTTCTGGAGAACGTGCATGATGGATCGCAGTTTTTCGAAGGCGACATCATGGACCGCAAGCGTCTTTCCGAAGTGTGCGCCGAAGGCTGGGATGCAATCGTCCACCTCGCGGCATTCAAGGCCGCCGGCGAATCAATGATCGAACCCGAGAAGTATTCAGTCAATAACATCTGCGGCTCCCTCAATCTCATGATCGAATCGGTCCGTCACGGGATCACACACTTCATCCTCTCCTCCTCCGCCGCCGTGTACGGCGAACCACAGTACCTGCCCATCGACGAACAGCACCCTGCCGATCCTGCCAACTACTACGGCTTCACCAAGCTCGAAATAGAAAGAAACCTGGCATGGTATGAGAAACTTCGCGGTCTGAGGTATGCATCCCTCCGTTACTTCAATGCCGCCGGGTATGATCCGCAGGGACGGGTGATCGGACTTGAAAAAAATCCGGCCAATCTTGTCCCGGTGATCATGGAGGTCGCCGCAGGTATACGAAAGGAACTCCTCATCTTCGGAGACGATTACGAGACCGCGGACGGTACCGGCATCCGCGACTACATCCATGTAAGCGACCTCGCCGAAGCCCACGTTGCCGCTCTCGAGTACACCGTCCGGACCGACAGCAGCCTGATCGTGAACCTCGGCAGTGAAAGCGGACTCAGCGTCCTCGACATCCTCGAAACTGCCCGGCGGATCTCCGGCAGACCGATTCCCTCACGAGTAGTCGACCGTCGCGCGGGCGACCCCGCCCGTCTGGTTGCCTCTTCTCAGAGAGCCGGCGATCTCATGGGGTGGAAGGCACGGCGCAGTTCGGTGGAGGAGCTGATCTCCACTACCTGGAACCTCTATTCCCGATTGAATTGAGGATTTTCCCTGTATAATTTTTCGGCACGACGGCTTTTCCCCGCGTATTCCCAATTTAGTTTCACTTGACATTCCCTACTTTTTTAATAATAAATTAGAAGAGGAGGTGCATATGTTTGACTGGCTTCAATTCGAAAAACACGAGGGGTCCCGGAACGGTCACGATGTTATAGTCCTGGCTCTCTCTACCTGCGGATTCTGTAAAAGAGGCCTTGAGTTCCTCGACAAGCACGACATATCGTACCGCTACGTCTACATAGACACTCTTCCCAAAGAACAGCGCAGGAAGGTCGCGGAGGAATTCAAGGAAAAATTCAAGCAGCGCGGTCTGTACCCCACGCTCATCGTTGACGAAGATGATTTCCAGCTCGGTTTCATTGAAAAAGCCTGGGCAAAAAGTTTAGGATTAAAATAGCATGGAAAAAACAATCGATGGCATACGGCAATTCATCGAACGGGCGGCCGCTCATTACGGCTGGCAGATAACAGGCGACAGGGATTTCCTGGATACCCTCACACAGGGACTTCTGAAGAATCTGCAGCGCTACGGCTTCCTCTCCTGTCCCTGCAGGGACAGCTGGGGTGATATCGATCATGACAAGGACATCGCCTGTCCCTGCGTGTACAGCCGGGAGGACATCCGCGAATACGGTCAGTGCTACTGCGGTCTCTTCCTCAGCAGAGAATTCGCCGCATCAGGAAAACAGCCGACCGTCATTCCCGAGCGCCGTCCCGACGAAAAATTCCCCTACTGACTATCCGAAGATATTCTTCAGGAAAAGAAGCAGAGAATCGATCATCCTCCGCAGCCATCCTCCCGTCTTTACATCCTTCACGGGGTAGAGCGGGTACTCGGCAAGCATCTCTCTGCCGTTCATCAGACGAAGGGCTCCGATCTGTTCATCCCGTGACAGGGGTGCCGTGAGAAGCTGCTCGGTATCCCACTCCCAGCTCAGCGAACACGCTATGGCTGCAGGCACGACCATGGGGGCCGGTGTTATTGGGGCTGCGGCGACATACCGGGCCTCACCCTTCCAAATCCGGACCGGACCGATCGCCGGAGGATCCGGCACGATCCGCTCGAAAGCAAAAAAACCATAGGTGAGCAGATGCAGCCCGTCTATCGCTCTCGTTAAGGCCCCTTCTCTGGGGCTGTCTCCGGGCCCGCCAAGGAGGATAGCCACCAGCCTCCGATCCCCAGCTGCGGCCGTCAAAGCGATGTTATAACCCGATTCATCGATATAGCCCGTTTTCAAACCGTCGACCCAGGGATGTCTTCCGATCAGCACGTTGTAGTTCTCCTGGGTGATCGGTCCGAGGCTCGCCGGCTCCCCATTCTTCACATCCTCTTCTGATGGATAGGTAAACTCCTCGATATCGTGCAGCTCCCTGAGAGCTTCGGGATGTGAGCTGATATAGTACATGCAGAAGCGGCCGAACTCCCGGGCCGTGACCCGATTCTCTTCATTCAAACCAGCAGGATCCACGAAGTGCATATCATGGAGGCCGAGCCGGTCCGCTTCCCAATTCATCTCGGCAACGAAATCCTCCACACTGCCCGATACCAGTTCCGCAAGGACTACAGCGGCGTCGTTACCCGAAGGGACCGCCAGCCCCTGCATGAGCTGCCGTACGGTCACTTCCTGGCCCGCTTCGAGAAACATCAGGGAAGAACGTCTGGGAAGATTGTGAAAATCACCGCTTTCACCGATCCGGACGACGGTACCCGGTTCGATCCGGCCTTCTTCGATAGCCCGGTATACCAGGTGCAGGGTCATCAGCTTGGTCATCGAAGCAGGGGGCAGCATGGTGTCGGCTTCCTTTTCGTACAGAAGAGTACCGGTCTCATAATCGAAAAGCACCGCCGATTTGGAGCGCAGCTCGGGTTCAAGCATCCGGCCGTGTTCATCCCCTGTGACCCAACTAGTGAGGAGGAAAAGAATGAGGAAGGCCAGGATCCCTGCCTTAGCAGGAAAAATCAGCCCTTTCTGTATGCAGCACATGTAAACAACCCCTTGCTATTTCTGATATACCCGCAAAGAATAACAGAAAAATGCATTTACATCACTCTTATAAATGGATATAGTTTTTTTGCCGTTGAGGAAAGACAGGAAATGGAACCTACACTCATTGCATCATTCATTGGCATCGTCGCTACCACTCAGATCCATATTTCCAAGGGACTGCAGAAGTACGGTATAGCCGCACTGCGCCCCGGTTCCAGGTCCATACACAGTTCCGAGCACCATCTGAGGAAGAAAGTCCTCTATTTTACAGGTATTATCCTCAACAACCTTGCCTTCATGTGGGCCCTCGTGGCCAACCTGTACGCCCCGACAGCCTACTACACCAGCGTCTTCGGCATCGGACTTGTGGTCATGATGGTCTTTTCAGAAGTCGTCCTGAAAGAAAGACACTCAACTCTGCAGCATGCCGGCGCCGCTGTAATAGCATTCGGGACATTGCTGATCGGTTTCGGCTCGAACACCGCAGATGTACCCGGTATGAGCCACATACAGCTCGATACTGTTCTTTTCTTTATTGCGGTTTTTTATCCCCTCCTGCTCATCGCCATCGGCTTCTCAATCAGGCTCCATCTGAACAGACCGATCGGAATCCTCGTCGGGATCCTCACCGGCTGTTCGGCGGCCCTTGACCCGATATTCAAGGGTATCGGCCAGACAGCCGGCGCCCAGGCCCGGCTCATTCCCCAGACAGGTGTCGGCTGGTCATTCTTCATAGGGAGCTTCATATTCGGTGCCATGGCCTTCCTTTTCACCCAGCTCGGCTTCTACAAACATGCCAGGGCTTCGACTCTGGTTGCATTTCACAATATCAGCCTTATCCTCCTGCCGATCGTTCTGCTAAAAATTTCGCTTCCGGGATTCAAACTCGCCCATCTCCAGTCTACCGGACTTCTGCTGGTAATAGGGGGAATAGTGCTGATGTTCACCGAGTCGACGTTGCAGATGTTTTTTAGGAAGAAAGCAGTGTAGAGTCGTTACAATTTCCTTATACACTTCTGACATTATCCTCACTCAACCTTTACATTGTTTTATTTTACTATGACGGGAGGATAGTGACATGCGAATAGCTATTTCCATCAACGGACAGGGCCGCGGCCATCTGACCAGGATGACGGCTCTCGGCCAGGTCCTTGCCGAAGAGCACGATCTGGTCTTCTGGTGCCCGGAAAAGTATCATTCTTTTCTCGCTGAAAATTTCCCCGGGAGTTACATCTACCCCATTCCCCATTATCAGTTCATTCTCGACGGACCGAAAATCGATCTTATAAAAACCAGTCTGGTCAATGTCGAACACTTTATCGGACTGCCTGCGTACACATCCGATCTGGTTGACCAGCTGCATCTGATGGACATCGATCTTGTACTCAGCGATTTCGAACCTTTCCTGCCGAAGGCAGCCCGCAAAGCCAGGATCCCGATTATACAGCTGAATCATCCCGCCGTTGTGCTGCGCAGTGTTGCGTTCACCGCGGAGGCCCTTCTTGCAAAAGTGATATCCACTTCAATGATGGGCGAATATGACATCCGCATCATCTCTTCCTTCTACAACGGCGACGTCGGTCCCATTATCAGGAAGGAGATCAAGAACGCCGTTCCCGGGAACGGCGACTACTTCGTGGTATACCTTTACAAGACTATGTGTTCAGAGATACTGGAACAGATCGACAGGATTCCCGGTTTCAAGTACAAAGTATTTCCCAACCCTGATGAAGATTTTGTCGCCGCTCTGGCGGGCTGCAGGGGTGTGATTACCAACTCCGGTCACCAGCTTCTCAGTGAGGCATTGCATCTGGGCAAGCCTGTCCTGTCCATTCCCATGGAAGGACAGTACGAACAGAAATTGAACGCCGAAATGCTGAATAAAGCCGGCAGGGGAATAATCGGCTCTGTAGAGACGATAAAGAGCGATCTCACCTCCTATCTCAACTTCGTCGAGAGTTTCGACCCTTCCCGTCCAGTCGCGGCTGAGAATATAAAGTTCCGCCTGAAGGATGATGCCGAGTCGGCCGTATCGCTGCTGAATTATCATATTTTCAAATACAGGGCTGTCTCGTAACCAAAGATGTAATTGTAGGAACTCCCGTTTTCGCATATACTGGCTGCAGGAGTGTATCGTGCAGGATTTTTCCAGGATCGAGCATGCAGTCAATGAAGCCGGCTGCACAGCCAGACAGATGCAGAAAGAGGCGGGGATAGCATACAAGAACGATGGATCGGTGGTTACCGAAGTCGATCTGAAGACGGAAAAACAGCTCGCTCAAGTGATTACCGAAGAATTTCCGGATGCCAATATAGTCAGCGAGGAGTTCCCGTCCAGATTCCAGTCCGGAAGACGCTTTACATTCACTATAGATCCAATCGACGGAACGGACAGTTACAGCCAGGGGATCCCTGGATGGTGTATTGCCGTCGGTATTCTGGACAGCAGCCTTCAGCCGATCGGCGGTATCGTTGCCGCTCCCAGATGGGGCAGCGATCCGGACGGCGGGATATTCATCTCGGCTGTTCCGGAAGAGGATGTCAAAGCGCTGGGGATTACCCTTGCCTCCAATTCGGACGGCACCCACGGCGGCAGTCAGCTCCTGGTCGGATCGAAGGTCCACAGGCGGTATGATTTCAGTGCTTATCCGGGAAAGGTCCGCAGCTTTGGAAGTTCGATCCTGCATGTCATCAGTCCCCTGCTCCACTCATCGATTGAAGGAGCACTGATCCCTCCGTGTTACATCTGGGACATTGCAGCCGCCCACGGAATCATCAGCCGCTACGGACTCAAACTCGAATATATAAACGGCTCCCCGATCCGCTACGAGACGATGGTCCATCGACAGCTTGCGGAACATTACATGATTAGCGGGAATGATAAATCGATACGGAATATCAAGAGCCACATCGGGGCGCTTCCGTAGAGCGCTACGGCCCGCCGATTATTCTCTCTTGCAGCCCGGACTCTATTCCTGTTTGTTTGCCGGGCCCTTCGTCTTCTCTTCCTTTTCACTGGATGGATCAAATCTCCGGTGAATATATTTCCCGAGGTACACGAAGGGTGTATCCAGCACGGCCACGATGATCTTCAACAGATACGTTGTTATCACGATCTCGATAAGCACGCCCCTGGAGAACACCCCGATAAATGCTGCCAGGGTAAAGATCACTGAATCGATGAGCTGACTCACCATGGTACTGAGATTGTTCCGCAGCCAGAGATGCCGGGTTTCCGGCCATTTCTTTTTCCAGAAGTGAAACGCCCACACATCGTGGGTCTGCGAGAGTCCGTAGGCCAGCAGGCTTGCGGCCATGATCCGCGGCAGGAATCCGAATATCGTCTCCATGCTCGGATGGGCAAAATCCTCGGCGGAGGGCAGAAACCAGAGGGCTATATTCATCAGGATCGTGAAAAGAATGAGTGAATAGAAGCCCATCGCAACGGCGCGGCCGGCCTCCTTTTTTCCGTAATTCTCACTGAGTATGTCTGTAATGAGAAAACTCGAGGCATACACGATATTGCCGAGTGTCGCGGTGACGCCGAAGAGTTCGATCGTTTTGGTTACCTGTATGTTGGCGGTAATCACCGCTATTGGGATCCAGATGTAAAGGCCGGTTTTCCCCCAGATGCGGTAGGCAATGAGTATGGTGATAAAATTCACCAGCAGCAGAATAATCCATAAGAGTTCGTTGGTCATAAATGTCTTTCCTGTCGTGTGCTGTTACTTGAGCTCCGTTTTTTCCAGCTCCGTTACGTCTCGTCGAGGGCCGATCTCAGTTTGTCGAACATGCGACTGTCCTGACGCATCTGCAGCAGGAGCTTGTTGAGCACACGGCTGTGGGCCTGTTCGAGCGTGATCCCCCCGTCCTTGACTGCCTGGCTTTCGTGGCTGTAGAAGGATTTACCGCTCTTCTCCAGGCTTACTACCGCCCAGGCTTTGGACATGAGGGGTGCGTTTTCTATCACCCTCGGGAAATCCTCCAGGAAAACCGTCACCTTCAGATTGTAGCCGCGGCTCTGTTCGTCCGGAACGAAGCGGAACGGAAGCTCCTGTTCGGAAAACAGGGCCCGCATCTCATCCACGATGGTCCTGCCGCTCTGACTGTTCTGGACGTCAACGATGAGACCGGCGGTAATTTTGTCTACCATTACCACAAGTTCAGCATTTGGAAGTTCCGCCTGGATTACATCCCGGTCGAAGTAGTCGGTAATGTTCAGAGACGGTCTCACGATCAGGTTCAGTTCACCCGCCCGTGAAAACCCCTCCGGCATCTGGAGTGTGAACCTGCCGGACTGATCTGTCTGGCTGGACATGATCATTTCTCCATCTTTGGTTACAACATCCATCTGGATAGTTCCGATCGTACCGGTGGAACTGCTGAAGAGCCTGCCGGAAACTGCGAAGGGAGTACCTACCTCGATGGAAAACTCCTGCCTGTCCATCCGAACCTCCAGGCCGCCTATGTGATTGTTCAGGCTGCTCCTGATGATGTCGCTCACGTTGCCCGATTCCAGTCCGATCTGACCGATGATCTTTTCTCCAAGCGAAGACTCCATAATGAGTTCATAGCTCCGATTCAAGCGCTCGATACGGGTTGCAAAGGGGGAATTACCATCCGTTAGAACCGGATCGAGGAGGTCTTTTATCCTCTGCAGCACTTCAGCGCGCCGTTCTTCCTGAATTCTCTGCCATTTTTCCTTGCTGAGTCTTACGTAGACCCAGGTCCCCATATCACGGCAGTAATAGGTATCTACGGTCTCGATATCCTGGATGTTCTTCTCCACCGACTGGTTCACCAGTTCCTGCACCCGCTGTTCGTAACCGCCGGCGCTGCTGCTCTCAGTCTCCACCAGCATATCGCTCGAAATCTGCACCGATATCCTTGTCGCCAGATCCGCTCTGGCGCGGGACTCAGCCACAGGCCGGTCCTCCGCCGGGTTCCCGCTGTCTGCCGAACCTACACCGACATAGTAGCCTTCGGCCTCAGGAGAACTCATCCACTCCGGCTGGGGCGGACATTCGGCACTGGTCGCGCAGGAAAAGAGGATGCTGAGAACTATTCCTGCTCCCGCAAACATAAGGAACCGGGCAAGCCATGTACGCTGCAGATCGGTTTTTTCCATCATCATGTGTATCTCCTCTGTTTTCTTACTTCTTCGGAGCTACCGCCAGTGTATAGTAGGTATTGCCATCAGGTGAAATCCAGCGGTCCAGTATATAGAAACCTTTCAATCTCACATTCACGCTCTCGATACTCTGCTGCCGATAGGTCGCTCCCGCCCCGCCGATTTCAATGTCGTCTCTCTGCTTCTCTATCCCGATATTGAACTGACGGGCCATGTTATCCAGCGCCTTTTTTTCCGATTCGAGCAGGGAATCGGAAAAAAACATCTGTCTTTGAGAAACTCCGACGGCAGTGACGTAGCCGGGATACTGCGGCATCTGAACGAACCACTCCGGGATACCGTTGGAACTGCTGCGTCCGAATTCGAACCGGGGGAGACGATCACCGGTGAGAACACCCTTCATATAGGTACCGCGATTGTCTTCGTAATACTCGAGGACCCGAATTCTCTCCGTCAGAGATTCGATGAGATCCTGATTGTAGTCGACCTCGACCTGCTCTCTCGCCCCCTCATAACGGGTCGTACTCACGGTAAGGGCTTTCGACCTCACAACCGCCTCCCGATACAGGGCCGCCTGTCTGGCCAGCAGCCGGAGTCCGAAGTCATATTCCTCTTCACGATCGTACAGGCGGGTAACAGCCGCGAAAAAGACCGGCTGACCGTCGACGGGCGCGGTTGAAAGGAGTCTGCCGTATCCGGGGTCCCTGAAATCGATGGCGCCGGCAACCTCCTGTTTCTCGGGCCGATCAGTTGTCCGTTCAGGAACACTCACCTCTTCGTTCTCTGCACCGGCACTCCCGCCCGACCCAGCGGGGACCGATATGCACGATATGAACAAGATGACTATAAGTACTGGTGCTGCAATAATCTGAATAAAACGGTGGTGCTTCATGCCGAAATCATACTCCTGACAGGTTTGTGCAATAGTATAAAAAAAAATAGTGAAAAAAGATACCCATTTTTCACTCTATCGTTATAAGACGATCTAAAAGAAAGGGGGCCGTCCAATTGAATGAACTGCCCCCTATACATAATTCAGCTTGTATGATCACTGATCCATTGAGATAAAATTGAATCAGCCGGAAACCCTTCCGGGTCCCTTCGTCCTAATCGGTGACAGGCTCCGATTTGGTAGGATTGTTATCGGTCTCGAACTTGAGCCGTTCCAGCGCCTGGGCCGCCTTGAACTCGGCATATTCGGCACTTTCGCTCCGTTCGAACTCATTCGCAACGTCTTCGAATGCTTCGAGGAAGTTGTCCTTGCTGTACTTCATGAGTATCCAAACGCCGCCGTCTTCCATCGGATTGCGCTGCTCGGTGATCGCGCCGCTCAGCATTGTGTCCGTTACCTGCCGTGTGATAGATTCGACGAACTCGATGGTCTGCATATCATCGGCGGTGCCGGCTTCCTGCATGTAGGAAGTAACAGCACTCTGAATTTGAGTTTCGATCTGGTTGGCAATATCGGCCCGTGCATTGGTTTCAGCTACCTTGATGGAAAGAGGCAGAGTGGACTGTTTTGCATATCCCACGCCGTAGATGGCATCACCGCTCTGGGGGGGATTGACAACGTAGTCCGGATAGTTGGCAGTATCTATCTTCTGTTCTGCTTTCGCCTCGGGTTCTGCGCCTCCAGCACATGAAAAAATAAAAGCGACTGTGATCAGGATTGTGATCAGGACAAGACCTTTTTTCATTATTCATCTCCTATTCGTAGGTTTTCTATTTCAAGAGTAACGCTAATGTCGGGTGTTTTCAACCATTTCGATGTTTTTTTTCACATTTAGACTTTGACAGCCGAGTGGCTGCCATGTATATTGTAACTATGGCCAGGACAAAAACTTATTACTATCTTATCGACAACCTCAACCCTGAAAAATCAGTTGTCATGAAACGGGCCCTCCAGACCGTTTCATCTATTGAAAGTATAACTCTTCGTCCCGAAGAGGGACTGCTCGAAGTCATCGCAGCCCGGGATGTAGAAGACTCCGTAAAGATCGCCTGTGATATCGCGGAGACGACTTTCAGGGTGCGGGTGAAAAAAAGAAATCTCACCCGGTAGAGGTACATTCCGCCCCGCGGTTTTTCCTGTTCTACCTTTTCTGCGGTTTCACGCATGATACCGACCAGTCATGCTCCTCGCATCTCGCTCTGAGCCATTGAAGAGTTTCATCCCGTACCGCAATCCACAGCTCGCCGTCGTATTCCTTCAGGATTTGGTCGAGGAGGGCCCGATGCCCGCCGCCGCCTGCCTCCAGCGGTCCGATCTCGTCGATACAGAGGATGTCCGTGCCGGCCGCTTCCTCAACTGCCGCTGCTGCGAATTCAAGTCCTGCTTCCAGCAGCAGAAACCGGCCGATCCTCTGGATGCCGGGGGATAAGGCTATCCGGCAGGCTTCCCCGGACCGTACCAGCGGTACCATTTCACCCGTACGGACATTCAGGACGTCGTATCCGGCTTTTTTCCCCCGCCTGTAGAGCGGCGCCGCGACGATCCCTGCCACTGAATAGTGCTTCTCTCTCCTGCCGCGGATCATCCTCCGCAGAACGCTTGTCTTGCCTCCGTCGACAGGGCCGGTTATAAGTACGCAGCTGCGCATTGTTGAATTTTCCCCGCTTTCACTTTACACTTCCCGCAGTATGAAGTATGCCGCATCTTTCATCGGTTGGTCAAATACCGGGAAAACAGCTCTGATCGAGGCGCTCATCTCCTCCTTCATAGAAAGGGGCTGCAGGGTTTCGGCCCTGAAGCAGAGTCACGTGGAACCGGACTTCGACACACCATCGAAAGACACCGACCGTTTCTTCCGCAGCGGCGCGCAGAAGGTGGGATACTTTTCCCCTGGTGAAGGATTCCTTCGTTTTCGCTCCGCGCCGGAGCTGGAGGATATCGCTCTGTATTTCCAGGACTGCGACGTACTTCTGTGCGAAGGCTTTCATTATCCCGGATACCCCCTTTTCGAGATCGTCGGTGGTTCTTCCGCGGAGAAGGGACTGAAAGGCAGCTCCGCATCACTATCGGGGTATATCTTCACCGGCGCAGAAACGGCGGATTTTCATCCTCCGGGGGAACTCCCGGTGCTCGACGCCGGCGATCCGGAGACAATAATCAACTATCTGGAGGAGTTATGGAAAAAAAAGTAACTATCAAGGTCAACGGGAAAAAGCTTGCGATCAACAAGTTCGTTCACGACGTAACCGCCAACATCGTTACCGGTCTCGTCGAACCGCTGCACGATGCCGAAGCAAACGGAAAAATTGAGATCACCGTCGAACCGATTCAGCCCCGATCCCACGGCAGCACGGCTGTATGACCCCGGCTCCACGATAGCGAAGGTGAATAGGCGGAACGGACTTCGCCTCTCTATGAAACAGCCGGTTATAAGACGATCGGTTATGCGTTCATCGGCTGTTCGATGAAATCCTGAAGCGCCTCATACCCCTTGAGAGAATCATCCCGGGATATCACGACCGTCAGCTCGGTCATCGACGAAATGATTTCGTAGACATTGATATTTTCCCAGGCGAGCTTCCTGAGGGTCTGGAAAATGATCCCCGGTGTGTGCATGAAATCCCCGGAAAAGATCAGGGTGAGAGAGACCAGGCCATTCCGGAAATCGATCTTCTGTTCTTCCGAGAGGAACTGTTCCACCTGTTCCCGGTACTTATCGCTGACCGCTATGCTGATCTCCTCCGTCCCGATGGTAATATTGAGAAAATCTCCCCGCCCGATGTGGACGATTTCGTAGAGGTCCTTCAGCCGTTCCAGCAATCCTTCGGTCTTGCGCACGTTGAAGTCGCATATATTCGTCTTCATCACGATCTCACAGGAGAGTTTGCCCCTGCTGAAGTGGGCGTTGTGCTTCCGTACCTCTTCGGCATACCGCCGGAGGGCCATCACGATCGCAGAATCCTTGACGGTCTTGCTGAGGGCGTGTTCTATCTCCGGCCTGAACTCTTCGGCCAGATTCCCGTAGCTGAGGATTCCCCTTTCGAAAGCCTCCATGAGAAAGGGCTTCTGATTCAGCAATTTTTTTACCATACTACTTACAGATTCCATGTAATTCCCCGTTCATTCAATTTTTCTGCAGCACCTATTTACAAAAAAACACGATGTTATTATAATTACGTGTTGTTACTATATGGACATTATAACACATCTGCGTTAGAATGTACATATGATCACGGATTCAAAAGGAGAATATTATGAATAGACCTTTTCGAGGAGTATACACGGCGATTATTACCCCCTTCACCAAGGGCGGGAATGTTGACGAGGAAGCCCTCCAGCGGATTATCGAATTCCAGATCGAGAGCGGAATCGACGGACTGGTTCCCTGCGGAACCACCGGAGAGAGTCCCACCCTTTCCCATGACGAGCATGACCGGGTGATCGAGCTGACGGTGCAGTACGCCAACGGACGGGTTCCTGTGATGGCCGGTACGGGCAGCAACGCCACCAGCGAGGCGATCAGGCTTTCCAGGCACGCTCAGGATGCAGGGGTTCATTCCCTTCTGCAGGTGAACCCCTACTACAACAAGCCTACACAGAAGGGGCTGTATCTTCACTTCAAGGCAATCGCCGATGCCGTCGATATTCCCGTGGTCGTTTACAATATCAAGGGCCGTACGGGTATCAATGTTGAAACACCGACCCTCGTTCGGCTCATGAAGGATTGTCCGAACATCCAGGGGGTGAAAGAGGCCTCCGGCAATCTTGACCAAATGAAGGATGTAATACAGAATCGTATCGACGGTTTCAGCGTCCTTTCCGGTGATGACAACATGACCTTCAGCCTCCTGCGTGAAGGCGGAGACGGGGTCGTATCAGTTGCATCAAACCTCATCCCGCGCCAGCTTGTGGAATTCGTTCACACTGCTCTGGACGGCGACTTCGACGCAGCCCAGAAGGAAGAGGACCGGCTTATGGAGTTCTTCAAGGCATTGTTCCTCGAAACCAACCCCATTCCCATCAAGACCGCCATGTCGATGCGGGGATGGTGCGAAGAGGTTTTCAGGCTGCCGATGTGCGGATTCAGCGACACGTCCTACTACCGCACTCTGCAGGAGATAATCGACAGGATCGGCGCACCCGAAGCACCGTAAGCTGAAACACAGTAAAACACAGAGAGGAGACACTGACCCAATGGCACGAATCAACCGGAATTACCGCAAGCTGTCGGCCGGTTATCTCTTTCCGGAGATAGCCCGGAGGACCGAGGCATACCTCGAGGAGAATCCCGGCGCCCGGCTCATGAAGCTCGGCATCGGGAACACCACCGAGCCCCTGACGCCGACCGTCCTGAAGGGCCTTCATGACGGGGTGGAAAAACTGTCCTCCCGAGAATCCTACACCGGCTACGGAGATGAACAGGGCGACACGCGGCTGAGGAACCGCCTCGTGGAATACTACCGGAGTCAGAATGCGGAGCTCGATCCGAAGGAGTTCTTCATCAGCGACGGAGCCAAGCCCGACTCGGGGAACCTGCAGTCGATATTCGCTACGGACAACATTGTTGCTGTTCAGGATCCGGCCTATCCCGTCTATGTTGATTCCAACGTCATCAGCGGGCGTACAGGCGAGCACGATCCCGACCAGGGGCTTTACAGAGGGCTCCTCTACATGCCCTGCACCGAGGAAAACGGTTTCATTCCCGATATCCCTGAAGAGAAGGCGGACCTGATATACCTCTGCAGCCCGAACAATCCCACCGGAGCAGTGGCCACCCACGAGCAGCTGGCTGCTTTCGTCGAATATGCCCGGAAACACCGGGCGGTCATCCTCTACGATGCCTCCTATGCCGAGTATATTGAAGATCCTTCTCTGCCGAAGACGATCTACGAGGTGGAAGGCGCCGAAGAGTGCGCCATAGAGATCAACAGCCTGTCCAAATTCGCCGGATTCACCGGTGTCAGGCTCGGCTGGTCGGTGGTCCCTTCGGCCCTCGTGGTGGAAGACAGCCGCCCCGACGAAGTCCGCAGTATGTGGAACCGCCGGCAGAGTACCTTTTTCAACGGCGCCTCCAATATCGTTCAGGAAGGCGCCTTTGCCGCCCTCTCAGAAGAGGGTCTGAAGGAGAGCCGCGGCCTCGTACAGTACTATATGAAAAATGCGAGGATCATACGCAGCGGGATGCAGTCCCTCGGGCTGAAAGCATTCGGAGGGGACAATGCTCCCTACATATGGCTCAAGACACCCAACGGTTTGGGATCCTGGGAGTTCTTCGACAAGCTGCTCCAGGAAACCGGCGTCATTGGAACTCCGGGCGCGGGCTTCGGGCCGGGCGGAGAGGGCTACTTCCGGCTCAGTGCATTCGGTCACCGTGAAGACATCGAGGCGGCGGTCCAGGCCATACAGAACAACCTCAAACTCTAAGAAGGAGCACATACATATGAGCACACGCACAGTCCCCTTTTCACGGGACAAACTCGAAGAGATAGCAGCCGAGATCCCCACCCCTTTTCACCTGTATGATGAAAAATCCATCCTCGAAACCGCCCGATATATGAAGCAGGCCTTCGAGTGGGTTCCCGGGGGTTACAAGAACTACTATGCCGTCAAGGCCTGCCCCAATCCGACCATCCTGCACCTCCTGAAGGAGGAGGGCTTCGGCGCGGATTGCAGCTCCCTGCCGGAGCTGGTCCTGGCCGATAAAGTCGGCATCTGCGGGGAAGACATCATGTTCAGCAGCAACGACACCCCGGCTTCGGAATACCAGAAAGCTAGGGACCTCTGTGCCCTTATCAACCTCGATGACATCACCCATATTGATTATCTGGAAAAAAACGTCGGCCTTCCCGATGTCCTCAGCTTCCGCTACAACCCCGGCGACCGCAGGACCGGCAACGCCATCATCGGCGTGCCGACCGAGGCCAAGTACGGTCTGACCCATGATCAGATTTTCGAAGCCTACCGTATCGCGAAGGACAAAGGGGTGCAGCGGTTCGCCCTCCACACCATGGTGGCATCGAACGAACTGAACGCCGACTATTTCATCGAAACAGCCCGGATGCTCTTCCAGCTGGCGGTGCAGCTCAAGGAGCAGGAAGATGTCCGCATAGAGATGGTGAACCTCGGCGGCGGAGTCGGCATCCCCTACAAGCCGGAAGAACAGCCGGTGGATCTGGAGTATGTCTCCAACGGCATCAAAGCCCTGTACGATGAAATGATCGTGCCCGCAGGACTCGATCCGCTGCGGATCGTGATGGAGTGCGGCCGGGTGGTGACCGGTCCCCACGGATACCTCATCAGCAAGGTCCGTCACGTCACGCATAAGTACAAGGAGTATGTCGGTCTGGATGCGACCATGGCCAATCTTATGCGGCCGGCAGTCTACGGTGCCTATCACCACATCACGGTACCCGGCAAGGAAGAAATGCCGCTCGACAAGGTCTACGACGTGACCGGATCGCTCTGCGAGAACAACGACAAGTTCGCTATCGACCGTCCCCTTCCGGAACTCGAAGCCGGAGATTTCGTCGCCATACACGATGCCGGCGCCCACGGCTACGCGATGGGCTTCAACTACAACGGGAAGCTCCGTTCCGCGGAAGTCCTGCTGCGGGAAGACGGCAGCTTCGAACTTATCCGCCGGGCGGAAACGATAGACGACTATTTCGCTACTCTTCGGTTTCCCGGTACTCCGGCACCGGTATAAAAAAAGCCCTGCTCCCTCCAGTGCATCCGAATGGATCGAACCGGGAGCAGGGCCGTTTTTCCCAATCAGGACGCTTCAATTCTCTCAGGCATACGGATCGTCGCAGCTCGGAATGATCAGCCACGCGATCAGATAGAGCAGCAATCCCGAACCGACGGCGAAGAACAGGACCAGGGTAATGACCCTCACCAGGGTGGGATCGATACCGAAGTATTCCGCGATACCTCCGCACACACCGCCGATCTTTCTGTTCACCCGGGAAAGACACAGTCTTTTTTCTGCCATTATTCTATCCTCCCTCTGAAGTTATATACTTATCACTCATCTTTGTACCACATCCGGAACTTTTTTTCCACGCTCCCGCCGGGATCTCTTTCCCTGAGTAAAAATTTTCGGTAAAGTGGCGTGTGGGCAGAGAACCGTTACCAAGGCTCGACAGTTCGGCGGAAATCCGCTCCGCTCTTCTTCCCTTCTGCAGGCTGCAGCCCGGAGAGGTCTGGGAAGATCCCCGCGGCATGCACCGGGTCGGATGCCTCGACGCTGCCTCCGCCGATGAGACACGCAAACTCTTTGGAGATGAGCGGGCCGACATACTGATCAACGACCCTCCCTACAACATATCCGTCGGGGGCAAACGGACCGCGGCCCTCTCGAGCACTCCGCTGGACCGCTACCTCGATTTTTCAGCCGCCTGGGTGGAGAACGCTGTGAGCCTGCTCAAGAATGACAGTCACTTCTACGTCTGGATGGGGGCCGACCAGAACACCGGATTTCAGCCCTTTGCCGATTTCATACTACTGATGCGGAAGTACCCCCGGCTTCGGTCACGCAGCTTCCTCACCCTGCGGAACCAGCGGGGCTACGGGACCCAGCACAACTGGATGGCGGTCCGGCAGGAGCTGCTCTACTACACTATGGGTAACCCTGCCTTCAGGGTCGGCTACACCGACATTCCAAAGGTACTGAAGGGGTATTACAAGACAGTAAACGGGAGGCGGACGGAGAACCTGGAACGCAGCCGGTCCGACACCATCCGTCCGGGCAATGTGTGGCTCGATATACAGCAGGTTTTTTACCGCATGGAGGAGAATGTTCCCGGGATGTTCGCGCAGAAGCCCCTCAAGGCTATCGAACGCATCCTCTTCTCGGCCGGGAATATCTCTCTTGCAGGGGACCTTTTTGCCCACTCAGGAACGACCCTGATAGCCTCTGAAAAGCTCGGTGTGCGCTGTTTCACCGCCGACATCGATCCGGTTTTCTGTGAAGTGACTATCAGGCGGCTCGAACACTACCGTTCGACGGGGAAAACCGGATGGCAGTGGGAGAACCCGTTTCCGGAGATCGAATAGACTGGCCTGGCGGAGGCTGAAAAAACACGGCTGAAAAAAGCGGCTGAAAACAGGCCGCAGGATGCTGGCCGCGCTGCGCCGGGAACCTCATAAAACCCTTGCCGCCTACCGTCTCCACCGTTTTTTCCTGTGCTTTATCTCCAGCCCCCCGAAGAGGATAAAGGCCCTGATGTGCAGGGTCGGCGCTCCGGGAATGTATTCACCGGTTGTCTTGTTGTCGATTCCCCCGAAGAGCGGCACTCCGTGCACTTCCACATTGAGCCCTTCCGGAACGATCATATCTATCCCGCCGAAGACGCACATTATATCGGCGTAGCTCTCGCCCGGAGGCATGTAAGCCCCGCTGTAGTCGATATCCATACCCCCGAACAGAGCAAGCAGCTTCGAACTCCTCGCCGGTCTCCACAGCCCCTTGCGGTCGACCCCCGAGAAGATAGCCACCATGCTGTCATACTCCCGGACCCGTCCGAGGTTGAGGGTGACGTTCCCGGCCTGCCCGCTCCATTCCTGTTCGGGAGCTCCCCCAGGTGACTGTACCGTCGGAAGGTCCTGTACCACCTTCAGAAGTTCAAAGCGGTCCTCCGATGCAGTGGCTATCTCCAGTCTGCGCTCGAACTCCTCTATCAGGATATTGTTGTGGGCATAGTTGCCTTTCAGCTGATCGATGACCTGCTCCCGCAGGCGTTCAATTGGAATGTTCTGAAAATACTGCAGATCTGACACACACACTCCTTATTATTGCAGGGTACGAAAGAATCACGCGCTGGTCAAGAAAATGTTGTCAGTACGACACCGGCCTGGCAGAGCTTCGGCTGTATTCAGCATACCCCCTCAGTCCCCGGGAAAAAGCCGGTTGTCGATATAGCTGTCGAGGAGGCTCATGACACTGGTGTGAACATGGTACGCCTGTTCGATGTCCTTCAGCATGTCCCTGTTCTGGCCGCCTCCGATCACCTTAATATTGGTGACCCGGTTAGGATGCAGCTGATGATGCTCGTCGAGAATTTCATGGATACATTTATTCAGGTTCTCCAGGGACTGTCTCGCGTATCGCAGAATATAAAGAGCGTCCCTGTCAGCTTCATCACGGAACTGTTCAAGCTCTTCAGCCTTTACCGCCTGTCCCTCGGCGGCATTCCCCTTGCCGATTACCTGTGTAACCGAGGCGGTGTTCTTGCGTGAAATCGAGCTCTCGAACTCCCGTAAAAAATCACTGATTTCATTGGTCTGCTCGATAGAGGCCTGAAAGTCGTTTTTCAAATCCGCGTCCGTGAATATCGCATCAAAGTTGATCTTCATCAATGTGGTGAGAAGTCCGTTCTCGAGGACGTGCTTGTTGTACGTTTTCAGGATACGCAGAGGAAAGGTGTAAAGATATCCGTACAGCTGCTCCGAGTTGAAGAGACTGTCGGATTCCCTGCTGTAGAAGCTTATCTCCTGCAGACTCCCTTCAGGAAAAAACCGGGCGATATTCTGCTGACAGGTTCTATCAAGAAGGCTGCGGTTCACCGTTATCAGACTGCTCTGATAGCGGCGGTGCAGTCTGTTCCAGATATCGTCAATGTAATCATGTTCAGGTTTCATCCTTTCCGGTGCGTAGCCTGGATCCTGGTTCATCAGTTTGAGAAGAAAGCCGAAGGTGCTTTCCGAAAGGTCGTTTTCAAAGATGAGCTCGATGCCGTCCAGAATTTTATTGAGTTCGGCAGGAGCCGTGCCCTGTTCGTCCTCCCTGTCCGCATGGAAGAAACTGTATACCTTCTTCACCTGGGAGCGCACATCCTGGCTCATCTTGACACCGCCGATCACGTAATAGAGATCCAGCAGCTCCTGCTCCACCCAATCAGCTGGACACTCCCTGAACTTCGGATGCCCATCCTTCATGTGATGATGGTAGGTCGGATCGAATTTTGCGAGAAGCAGTTCGAAGTCGTAGTCCATCAGAGCATAGAGAATTTCCAGCTGAAAAAGGTCCTGATTGAAGGTGGTGTGATGGAGCTCGGTTATCTGGTGATTAATCTCCCGCCACTCCTCCTCGCTCTGGTGAAGGGTGGCTTCCTTGTCCATGGAACTGTTTATCCGTTCGAACAGATTGTCGGCGGTTAATCCTTCGATCCGGCTGCGTACATTTTCATCAAGCTGCTGCAGGACGAGGTACTCGCTCAGGTCCTCCATTTTCAGCAGCTCATCCCGACGGTGCGGCAGTTTCAGTGTTTTATCCATGGCCTTTACAAGTTTGTACAACCGGAACACCTTTTCCGGAAAGGTGGGATGGATACGTTTTCCAGACATATCCGTATAGGTTAATTTGAGATACCTGAGTTCCTGATAGAGTTTTCTCAGTTCAAGATGGCGGGATCGCTCTTCAGGGGAGGGATACAAGAAAAAGAGAAAGACCCTCTGCAGAACCTCAATCAGCTTTTCCATAATCGCTCATCATCTCTCTATGGTACTTCTGTGAAAGGATGCGGAAGCAGCTCTCCCAGGGTGATCTCCTGCACTATCGTTTCCGGCGTTCCGGAAAAAACAGTAAACTCCGGAGAGCAGAATTCAGCCAGGACCTGAAGGCAGAGCGCACACGGAAGTGAAGGCGGCTCTGCATCCGTCACTACGACGATATAACGGTACTCTCTCTCGCCCGATGCATTCGCAGCCATGACCGCCCCCCGCTCGGCACAAATCGTGCCGCCGTAACTGGCATTCTCCACATTACATCCGGTATAGAGCTTCCCCGCCGCAGTTCTCAAAGCAGCTCCGACCCTGAAATTCGAATACGGTGCATAAGCGTTGGAGCGGGCGGCCGCGGCAGCCTGCAGAGCTTCGTTGAGATCATCCGGATCGATTGCCATGTTCTCTCTCCTTCCCGTTACTGATTAACTATACCAGATTTGATATAAAAACGTAAACATATTATAATGGCCCATACATTTATATGAATGAAAACAATTGAGGGGGAAAAATGGCACGAATCGGATGGATAGGAACCGGCGTCATGGGCAGCAGCATGTGCGGACACTTGATAAAGGCCGGTTATGAAGTCAACGTATTCAATCGCACGAAATCAAAAGCGTCTGATCTATTAAAATCGGGAGCGGTATGGTGCGACTCTCCTGCGGAGCTCGCCGGGAAGAGCGATTATATATTTTCAATCGTCGGATATCCTCACGATGTGGAAGAGGTATTCCTCGGGGATCACGGTGTGGTATCCCATGCCGCACCCGGCTCCATACTCATCGACATGACGACCTCCGAACCGTCTCTCGCGGAGAAGATATCCGCCGCAGCACACGAGCGGGACATTGCAGTCCTCGATGCTCCCGTATCCGGTGGCGACGTCGGCGCTCAGAACGGAACGCTTGCCATCATGGTCGGGGGAGACAGGAAAGCATTCGACACGATCCTGCCCCTGTTCAAGCACATGGGCGAAAACATCGCCTACATGGGCAGCCCCGGAAAGGGACAGCACACCAAGATGTGCAATCAGATCCTGATCGCCAGCAACATGATCGGAGTGGTTGAATCCCTCCTGTATGCCTACAAGGCGGGAATGGATATGGAGGAGGTCATCGCCGTGATCGGCAAGGGAGCCGCATCCTCCTGGTCTATCAATAATCTCGGCATGAGAATCGCGAAGAAGAATTTCGATCCGGGGTTCTTCATCAAGCATTTCGTGAAGGACATGCGGATCGGCCTCGATGAAGCCCGCAGGATGAACCTATCGCTCCCAGGCCTCGCCATGGCTCACCAGTTCTACACCAGCGCAATGGCCCTCGGCCATGAAAACCTGGGCACACAGGGACTGTACAAGGTCTTCGAGACGATGAACGGCATCTAATTAGACATGACGTGCGTGCGCATTTACCGCGCTGTTATAAAAAAAGGCCGGTTCCTATGAACCGGCCTTTGTATTCTGCCTATCATTTTTTTTCAGGATTAACAGAGATTTATCCCTATTTGTATCATCCTCATTGCCCGTTCTGATGCGTCCACGAGGAATTTCCGTCCATCCCTCATAGCCTCTTCCAGGGTCATCGCCCGTTTGACCGTACTCATGACAGACTCGATTCCATTGTCATACACAGCTTCAATATCGTCATCCACGTCTCCAGCGATTGCCAGAACGGGAATCCCCTGTTTCTTTGCCCGGCGGGACACCCCGACGGGGACCTTGCCGTACGCTGTCTGGCCGTCCAGCTTCCCTTCGCCTGTAATTACCAGGTCGATTCCCTCGAGCCGCTCTTCGAAGTTGACCGCATCGAGGACGAGGTCGATACCGGCCTCCAGGGTCGCCCCGCAGAACACCATGAGACCGTAGCCCAGTCCGCCGGCAGCGCCTGCACCCGGTTCGAGGTCGGCTTTGACACCCATCTGGGATTCCACGACCGAGGCGAGGTTCCCGAGGGCTGCATCCAGTAGTTTCACATCCTCAGGAGCAGCTCCCTTCTGCGGACCGTAGACCGCACTTGCCCCGTGTGGTCCGGTGAGTGGGTTATTCACATCACAGGCGACTCTGAAGGTCGTTTTGGCTACCCGGGGATCGACATTTTCCGTGTCGATTTTCGCGAGTGAACCCAGGGCTCCTCCTCCCGGGGGAAGAACCTTGCCGTCCTTATCGAGGAATTTATAGCCGAGGGCCGCGGCCATTCCGGTGCCTCCATCGTTGGTCGCACTTCCGCCGATGGCGAGGATGATTTCTTCCACTCCCTGGTCCAGTGCGTGAAGGATCAGCTCGCCGGTCCCGTAGGTCGTAGCCGCTTTTACATCCTTCTTATCAACAGGAACGAGCACCAGTCCGGAAGCAGCCGCCATTTCGATTACAGCCGTGCCCGGATCGAGCAGTCCGTAGTGAGCTTCAACCTTATTACCGAGCGGACCTGTAGCGGCAACCGTCACGATCTCCCCCTCGCTTGCAGCCACCATCGCCTCGACAGTACCCTCACCTCCATCGCCGATGGGTATCTTCTCGACCTCAGCATCGGGAAATACTCGATAAATACCCTCTTCAATTGCTTCCGCAACACTGAGACTGCTGTTGCTTCCTTTGAATGAATCCGGTGCTATTAATATGCGCATCTGTGTTCTCCTGTGTGATTTTGTCCATTTTCCCCTTACTATCCCCACATGTCAAGCTGTTGATCCGTGTGACCGCCGGGATATGCATTCGGGTTCACATTGATCCGCAAAAAAATAAGCACTATAATTCCCCTATGATACACAGTTACAGAAATAAGCGGCCTCAGATCGGGGACGCGGCCTTCGTGGCGGACAGCGCCGACCTTATCGGCGAAGTGTATGCCGGAGAAGGTTCTTCGATCTGGTACAACGTGTCCATCCGGGCAGATATCGCCCCGATCCACATAGGAGCAGGAACGAGTATCCAGGACGGCAGCGTAATACATGTAGTGAATGATGTTCCCTGCCGGGTTGGAAAGTACGTGACCGTCGGACACGGGGTGATTCTTCACGCGTGTACGGTGCAGGACTACTGCCTGATCGGGATGGGAGCGATACTGCTCGACGGAAGCGAAATCGGTGAAGGGAGCATTGTAGGCGCCGGCGCCCTGGTGACCCAGAACAAGAAGTTCCCTCCCCGTTCAATGATCCTCGGGTCGCCCGCCAAGGTGGTCCGCACTTTATCGGAAGAAGAGGTCGAGGAGATAAAGCTTCACGCTGAGAAGTACATAGAGCTGGCAGAGAGTTACAGGAGCTGATCGGGAGGGCGCAGCGGGGCCGGTATATTTACAGGCCGGGACGGGACACAGGCCGGAGCCCAGATCGAGGTCCGGGACGGGGTCCGCCGGCTATATACCCTCGAAAATTTCCGATCTGCCCGCTTCGATAAAACGCCCGCAGCCACGCTCGCCGATGAATTCGCCGTCCCTGGCGATAATAGTACCTCTCAGCATGGTGAGAACGGGCATTCCCCGTACTTTGAATCCGTCATAGGGTGTGTACCCCGAAGCAGTGTGCCGGTTGCTGTCCCGGATAGTGAAGTCGGCCTCCGGATCGAACACTACTATATCGGCGTCGGTCCCCTCCAGGAGACTTCCCTTCCGCGGATACATTCCGAAGAAGCGTGCCGGCGCCTCCGAGAGTAGAGACACCATCTGTCTGATATCGAATCTTCCCCGGCCCACGCCTGCGGTGTGAATCAGGGGAAGCAGTTCTTCGGTCCCGGGTATCCCCGGCAGAACGGTGCGGCAGTCATCGGATTTCATTTTCTGTTCCACCGTAAAGGTGCAGTGGTCGGTGGCCACTATCTGGATCTCACCCCGGCTGAGCGCCTGCCACAGGACCTCGTTGTCTTCGGAAGTTCTCAGCGGCGGCGTCATGATGTACTTTTGTGCTCCGGGCGCGTCCAGGAGGCCGTTATTCAGCAGCAGATAGTGGGGCGTTGTCTCAACCACAAGCTTCGCACCACCAGCCCGCACCTCTTGTACCGCGTCAAGACCGCGGGATGAAGAAAGATGCACGATATACAGAGGAGATCCTGCCTCTCCCGCCAGCGAGCCCAGCATCTTTATCGCCCTGTATTCGGACTCCGAAGGCCGCAGGACCGGATGCAGAGAGGGAGGATGAGGCTGATCCTCGTATTTTTCGGAAATCTCATCGATCAGATCGTCATCCTCGCAGTGAGCGCTCACCATCATACCGAGGTCCCGGCAGGCAGCGAAGAGTTCCCGCAATCCCGTCTTACCGATGAAGTACCCTTCCCGTTTGTAGGTGGTGAATATCTTCACCGTCGTTATTCCGGCATCTCTCAGCTCTTCCAGTTCCTGGAGAATTTTTTCATGCATGGAAAAAATACACTGATGGAGTCCGAAATCGATCGCCATATCCCGCTGTGAGGCCTCGATTCGTGCCCTGCCGGCCTCGAGGAGGCTCTGTCCTTCGGTCTGATCGGCGAAATCCACCGCTGTCGTGACGCCGCCGATCGCTCCGGCCGCGCTTCCGCTGTAAAAATCATCGGCGGTGACGGTACCGCGGGACTTGAGGAGGTAGTGCGTGTGTGCGTCGATGATGCCCGGAAGAACGTATTTCCCGGCGGCATCGATTACTTCGTCGAAACAGGTGCCCTGGTCCGCTTCGATGCGGTCCTTTACCGACTCGATCCGTCCGTCCCGGACCCAGATGTCCTTCTTTCTAACTTCTTCGGGACTGACTACCCGCCCGTTCTGAATCAGAATGTTCATTTTACCAGTTCCTTTCGCGGCTACCGCTTTCCCATCTGTTTGTCCCGGAACCTGCGCAGATAATAGGTGTGCCCGCCGAACTCCGCCTCCAGAAGCTGGCCGCCGTCAATGAGCTGTTCAACTACGTTCCAGTCTTCATCATCGTTGGCGAGCAGTTCCTTCATCGCGTCACGTCGCATGGGATGGACCGCGGTAATACTGAGAATATCGTTGACGGCATCCCCCGAGTGGCTGAAAGCGTTGCCTTCATATCCTATCAGCAGCTCCACGTGCGGCACCCGCTCGGCAAAGTGATTGTAGGCATACCCGATCATCTCCTCACTACCGGGATGGACCCATCCTTCCGCCGGCGGCCGCGTAGGCACTGCGACATAGGAGATGTCCGGTTCGATCTTATCCAGGAAATCCGCCACCCCTTCAATCTCGGCCTCGGTGGCATTTACGCCATCTATCAGCATTGTTTCGGTGGTGAGCTTCCCTTCAAAGTTCTCCGAGAAGGTAATCATCCCCTGAAGCATCTTTTTGAATTCGATATCCTTGTGGGGCCGGTCGACCCTTCGCCATGTATCCTGATGCACCGAATCCACTTTGAGACTGATCCAATCGAGCTGCTGAAGCTCTTCTCTCAGCGTAGGATCTCCAAGCAGAGAGCTGTTGGTGATCAGAGCGACGGGAATCTTGAACTGTTTCAATGCGGCGATGGAAGCACCGAGATTCCTGTCGAGGGTCGGTTCTCCATCGGGAACGAAGGTCAGATAGTCCACGCTTTCTCCCTTGGACAGATGGGACAGTTTTTCGCCGACCTCTCTCGTCAGATCTTCAGGAGTATAGAAAGCACTTCGTTCGATACGCATGTCGATGGCCCGGCCGAGCTGGCAGTAGACACATGCGTATGAGCATACCTTCGGCGGAATATTGTTGATCCCGATACTCCGTCCGAGCCGTCTCGATGGTACTGGTCCGAATACGTGTTGTGTTTTATTTTTCATGCTCAAAGTATAACATAGTAAGACGATGGTTTCCAATCTTGATGAAGCGGGATATTCCTCATCTCTTCGATCCGGATCCCATACACGATGCGACCGCGGTCAGGACCCGAGTATCCCTTCGGCAGCACGTACTCCGCTGGCCCAGGCGGCGGTTATTCCGCGGCTGGTGCCGGCACCGTCTCCGGCGAAGTAGACATCCTTGACGACCTGAAAATGGGAGTCCATGAAGTTCGGTTTGTTGGCGTACAGTTTGATCTCGGGATAGTACATGATGGTACTCGGATGCAGGATACCCGGCACGATGGTGTCGAGAAGTTTCATGGACTTCCAGATATTGCGAAGAATCTTGGACGGAATTGCCAGGCTGATATCTCCCGGGCATGAGGATCTGAGGGTCGGCTGGAAGTCAAACAGATCGGCGTTGAAGGTATCCGCCTTCGACCTTTTTCCCAGTCGGAAGTCCCCCACCCTCTGCCGGAGCGGTTTTCCTCCGCCGAGGAGCATGGCCTGCAGGCCGAGGATTTCGGCGAACTGCTGCCCCGACGCAAGCGGTTCGGTGAGCCGGACTGTCTTCAGCATAGCGAAATTCACCAGGCCGTTCCCGCTGCCCTTCTTTTTGGAAAAAGCGTGCCCGTTCACCGAATGGTAGATATCCTTGTGCTGCGTCTCGTACCGCTCCTGTACGACATAGGCGTTGCCGCTGTTGGTACAGAAGGTGCGGACCTTTCCCGGAAAATAAAACTTCGGATCGTAGTAATCTCTGACAATCGGGTAATGCTCCACCCTGGTTTCTAACCGGATACCGATATCGACGATGTGATCGACGTAGGGAACGCCTATATTGTCCATAACGTTCTGCAGGAAACGGAATCCTTTTCTCCCCGGAGCGATGATGATCGAACCGTAACTGATGGTACGCATATTGGTGTGAATAACATGCTCCTTCTCCGAGATCCTGAGCATCTCCTCCTTCAGTGCAAAGTCGACGCCGAGCCCCCGCAATCTTGCAGTCAGCTGCTTGATCAATTCCAGCCCCCCGTCAGTGCCAAGATGGGTCTGCTGCACGTTCAGGAGCTCCGCTCCGAGTCTCTCGGCCCTCTTCTGATAGGTCAGGAGGTTGGTCTTCGCCAGTATATCCGGCTTCAGGATGGCCTTCACCAGTTCCAGATAGTGTTCGGCCTCCTCCCGTTCCCAGTTGTCCAGGGGGAATCCGATGGGATAGGTAAAATTCATCTTGCAGTCGTTGCGCAGCCCCCCTGTGGAGAAGGCCTCCCGGTCGATCATCAGTATGGAGAGACCGGGCCGGGCCTTGATGAGGGCAAAAGCCGCCCCCAGGCCGGCCGGTCCCGTACCGACGATAATTACGTCGTAGGATTCCATTTATTCTTCGCTTGCGCGCAGGTAATCCGATAGGATCTGGTAGCAGTTGTTGGACTGTATCTTGATGACCTTCATCTCACGCATGGCGTTGTCCGGCGAGTCCGACGCGTGGGCGGTGTTGACCATCACGTCGCTGCCGAATTCCCTGCGGATCGTTCCACCCGGGGCCTTGGTCGGGTCCGTCGGACCGAGTACTTCCCGGATTCGCTGGACGGCGTTCTCCCCTTCGTATATGAGGGCCATGCACTTTACAGCGCCGGGAGTGTTGAGTTCGTCCACGGGGACCTCTTCCGGTTTTTTCCCCGACATGAATTCGACGATCTGACTGAACTGGTCTTCGGCGTATTCAACACCGAAGGATTCGGTGATAAACCGCGTAGTCTGTTCGCTCAGCTTCAGACCGAACTCCTTCTCCAGCACAGCAGCGGCTTTCTGCCCGTACATCGGGGCAAGTTTGTCCCGCAGCGTATTTTTAACCGGCCCGTAGAATTCAAGGGCTTCAGCCACCGACATACGGTGAACTTTCACGCTGATGATGCGCAGTCCGGTCCTGCTGAACATGTCAATGATGGTACCCGGCCGGGAGCTGGCATAGCGCCAGTTGTCCGGCTTGATGATCACCAGAGTCCGTTCGATCTTCTTCGGGTCTTTGTAACGCATGTTCTCGATGATAGTGGGTTCGTTTTCAATGAAATCGGCGAACAGGCGCATATTTCTCAGAGCGACTTCCTGACTGCGCGGAGTCAGGACCGCCGGCTCGAAATGACGTACCTTTTCCGGATCTTCCGCATCCATAATGAGATCGGAGTAGGTGTCGCGGATCGTCTCACCCGTCAGCGATTCGACACCACGGTTCTCCGGATAAATCGCTCCGGCGATATCCGAAAGCTTGCGGGTAGCGTTGTCGCCGCGGAAGAGCATCATCAGGACCCTGTGCCGTCTGGTCGACGGGGTAAAATTCTCCAACACGTAGTTGCTCAGCAGCTCTCCGGTAATCTGCCGTGTGAAGGTTCCGCTGGTGCGGATAAGCTCGGCGTACTGCTCGGCAAACTCTTTCGTCGGGGCGAACATCTGTGCTCCCACCAGCTCCAGATCGAGCCGCGAGAGAAGCCGTGAGATCACACCTCCGGTTCGGCTCTTGGCGATCGTATAGGGAGTCACCAAAATATAGGATAGTTCTTCACTCATTTTCTTATCTCCTTATATGATTCCAATTTTTTTCCCTTCTTCTTCGGCGACCTCGAGGAACCAGTCCAGTTCGTCATCCTTGTGGATCGCCATATAAGATGTTCTGATCATCGACCGGTTGGGTGGTACCGCCGGGCTGATTACGGGATTAATATAGATTCCACGTTCAAACATCGCTTTCCAGAATGCGAAGGTCTTGTCGTTGTCGCCGATTATAAGCGGCACGATCGGGGTTTCAGCGTTTCCGACGTTGAATCCGATCGAACTGAATCCGTCAACCATCTTCCGCCCGATTTCCTGCAGTCTGGCAATTCGTTCCTTCTCGGTCTTGATGATCTCGAGGGCCTTCATCGCGGAGGCTATATTTGCAGGCGGCATGGAGGCACTGAAGATAAGCGGACGTGCAAAATGCTTGATGTAGTCGATGACCGGCGCATCTCCAGCCACGAAGCCGCCGATAGAACCGAAGGATTTGGAGAAGGTGCACATGATGACATCGGCAAGATCGTGATCATGGTAATGTTCGCAGGTCCCTCTTCCGTGCTCACCCGCCACTCCGATCGCATGCGCTTCATCGAGGTAGAGCCCGGCATTGTACTGGTCGGCCAGCCGCCGCATTTCCGGAAGGAGGGCGAAATCTCCTTCCATGCTGAAGACGCCGTCGGTAACGATCAGTTTCGGCTCCTCCAGGGGAATGCGCTTCAGAAGTTCCTCCAGCTCCCCCATGTGGTTATGCTTGAAGCGGTGCAGATTGACCTGCTTGTGAATACCGATGGAGAGAAAAATACCGTCCATGATGGAGGCGTGATTCAGCTTATCAGTGAGAATGTGCTCTCCACGGCCGAGAAGGGCTGATATCGTCCCCAGGTTGGTTTGATAGCCGGTAGTAAAACAGAGCGCCGCCTCTTTCCCGACGAAGTCCGCCAGCTGCTCCTCCAGCTGCTCATGCAGATCAAGGGTACCGTTCATGAACCGTGAACCGGAACAGCTCGTCCCATACTGATCGACCGCTTTCTTGGCGGCTTCCTTCAGACGCGGATCATTGGCCAGCCCGAGGTAGTTGTTGGAACCTGCCATGAGCATCTCTCTGCCGCCGATGTATACCTTGGTCCCTTCGCTCCGTTCGATAGCTTTGAAAAAGGGATATATCCCCGTCCGGCGGGCTTCTTCCGCTTCCTTGAAGCCGTGACACTTATTGAAGATCGTCTTACCGTTACCGCTACTCTGTTCTGGCTCTTTCATCGTTTTTTCTCCTGTATGCTCTTTTTGCATCCGAATCGATTATCTTATATAACAAACCGGGGATCCATCTCTTGATGAGATAGGTCAGCTTGCCCATCGTGCCTGGAATGATTATGAACCGTTTCCTTCGAATACCCCGGAACAGGGCCGCGGCGACCTGCTGTGGTGTGAGGATCCCGGCATTACCGGCGATAACTTTGGTCTCATAGGGTTTGGTACGGTTTTCCTGCTCCAGCTGGGGAGTATCGGTATCCGGCGGGCAGAGCACCGATACCCGTATTCCGCGAAGCGACAGCTCATTGCGAAGCGCCTCACTGAGCCCGATCACACCGAACTTCGAAGCGCTGTAGGCGGTGTAGCCGAAGATGCCCGCAAAACCGGCTATGGAAGAGAAATTCACGATACAGCTTCCCGGCTTCATTGCCGGGACCAGGGCCTTCAGCACATTCCATGTTCCAGTCAGATTGACTGCAATGGTCTGGTCGAAAATCGCGGAATCCAATACTTCGAAATAATCAGGATACGCCATCCCTGCACAGTTTACCAGTAAATCGGGAGTATTGCCAGCCGCAACAACTTTACCGAGGAGATCTTCGACCGCTTCCCGGTCGGATACATCGAGCTGCAGGGCACTCACTTCGGTGCCCGAAGACGCTTCTTCCATAAGTCTTTCCCGGGCGGTGTTCAGTCTATCTGGATCTCTGGCAATCAGTGTTACATGTATGCCGCGGACTACCAGGTACTCGGCGATCGCAAAGCCGATCCCGCTCGATCCCCCGGTAATCAAGGCACAGGTATAGGGTAGAGTATTCAAGCTGCTGCCCCCTTTTTAAGCTAATGTAGACTATTTGGTTAGGGGTGAGTTGTCAATCCCTCTCCGCTCGAAACCATGGTGCTGACAGGTTTTAGAGGTTGTAACCGCCGCTGAATATTTACATTGCGAAAATATAAGAATGACTATATAATTACAAAGTAGACAGATTAGAGAATATTATGAAAAAACTCATCCAAAAGGAAAAGATTCTCCTGGTTGAAGCCGATACATCAAGTGCCCGGGAAATATCCGGGCTGCTGAGACAGCAGGGTTACGAAATTTTCACAGTGAATTCCGCCGAAGATGCCCTCGAGGCGGCCCTCAGACCGGGCATTGACCTCATCATTATCGATATTGAACAGGGACCGGAAAATCCCGGCGGGGATGAAATTGCCAGAAGGATTTTACATAAGAAAGAACTGCCCATCATTTTCCTGTCTGATCACACCGACCGCCGGACACTGGACAAGATAAAAGACATTAAAAGCTACGGGTATGTAGACCGGAATTCCGGGGAATACGTCCTCACAGAGTCCATCAGAACCGCCCTCAACATGTTCGGAGGGCATCAGAAATTTGCTGATAAAAACCGGGCTGAATACGAGATCCTCCTCAGCAGCACTCTTGAGGCGGTAGACAGCCTTCTGGTAGTCATTGACCGGGATTACCGCATCGTACTGAGCAACTGGAGGAATCATGAATGGGTTCCTTCCGATAAGAGGAACTCATTGCCATTCTGCTATGAGGTAATGAAAAATCGGTCTGCGCCCTGTCCCCACTGCCCTATCGACAAGGTTTTTTCAAAAAAAGAGACCGTCTGGTACGAGGATCAAAACCCTCTGGACGGGAGCTACAAGGAAATCAGCGCGATACCGATTCTGAACAGTCAGGACGAAGTACAGTACATGCTTGAAAATGTACGGGACGTGAGCGAACGAGTCCAAACCGAACTGGAACTGAAGCGTACAACCGGAGAACAGAGCATGCTGCTCGAGATGATGGACGCTCAGGTCTGGTATCTCAACGATGCCGAGACCTACGGTACCGCTAACCGGGCGCATGTCGAGTTCCTCGGACTGCAAAAGGAAGATGTGGAACATAAAAAGCTCACCGATTTCCTGGAAGGGGATGTGGCGAAGATATGCATAGAAGGGAACCGCCAGGTTTTCGAGAGCAGGGAATCCGTGAAAACAACCGAGTGGATCCCTGATGTAACGGGTGATAATCGTTTGATAGCTATCACAAAAACCCCCAAAGTAAATGAACACGGGGAGGTCGAATACGTCATCTGCGTCGGAACCGATATCACCGAGATGAAGCGGAAGGAAGAGCAGCTTATCTCTCTCAATAAACAGAAGGACTATCTGATGAGAGAGATCAACCATCGGGTCAAGAACAACCTGATGATGGTCACATCGCTTGTACATTTGAAGAACACCGCCCTCGGCCAGGAAGTCGATCTGTCCGACGTGATCCACCAGATCGATGCCATTCGCATTGTACATGAGAAGCTCTACAGGACCGAAGCGCTCAACAGCATCAATATCAGGGAATATATTCAGGATCTGTTGTCTACCGTTTTTACCCTGAGCGCCAAGCCCATCCAAATCGACATACGGATAGCAGACATGGATCTGAGTACGAAGATCGCGGTACCCCTCGGACTGATCGTCAACGAAATTGCCACGAACGCCATCAAACACGGTTTCGATCCGGGTATTGAAAACCACTTCGCGGCGAGCCTCATCGAAGATGGGAAGGCAGGAGAATTCGTACTCGTTCTCTCGAATACCGGACCGTCTTTTCCGAAGGAAGTCAACCTCGCCAAGCCGAAATCTCTCGGTCTGCAGCTGGTGCAAACCCTGGTAAAAGAAATCGGGGGGACCATGGAACTGCACCGGGAACCCAGCCCGGAGTTCATCATCCGGTTCCCGATGAAAAACAGCTAAGCACGCAGCTATTACGGATTGAATCGGGCAAACCCTTCAAAATGGGGTATACTAATAAATGAGATGAAACGGTTCGTATTACCGATTCTAATCGTGCTCATGGTTTTCCTGGAATTCATCCTCGCCTTCTACGGGCCCATGGCGCTGGTAAAAAAACCCTCTCTTCTTGTTGCCGCACCCTTTACCTACTCACTCGAGAACTCTGAGGTTGAAGCTGCTTTTTCCCACCTGCAACGGGCCGTGGCGCGTACACGGCTCTTTCGGGTCATTCCCCGAGAATTCATTCAGCATTACTATCTGGAGCAGAAAGACCGGCCGGATCTGGAACTGGACAGCAATACGACCTACACGGAGTACCAGGATATTGCACGTGAAATGGCCATCGACCGGATCCTCATCTGTACGATGCTGCCGATCGAAGACAATCTCGATATCAGCCTCGTTCTGCGGAGTACCGATGACGGCCGTGTACTGCACTCGATCGGCTACAGCACCCGTGATGTGCAGGATTTCATATCCGGAAAGGCCGCGGACGGCTCGGAGTTCGACATTGCCGCCGATCTGCGTCTCAAAACGAAAGGGGTGACCCTGTTCGACAATCTGTTCTTCCTGCTGCTTGCCGGTCAGCTGGTGCTTGCGGCTGGACTTGCGCTGGGGAAAAAACCGGACCTGCTCAATCAGATACTGATAGTCGGGGGACTGCTGGTCTTTCTGTTCGCTTTCATCTACGCGAAGAACGCCAGTATGGACTATGTTCAGCGCTTCATAGCCAACCGGGGACAGATATCGCTGGCCGAGGACACAGCCACCGAACAACTGTTCTCTTTTATACGGTTCGGGCCGCTTCTGCTGCTCAACATCGGGTACTTCATTATCCTGAGGATGCGAAAGCCGAAGGATGATACATCAACCGTGCAGACCACGGGGGACATCAGCTGTTTCGGCCGGAAGGCGGAGACATGGGCCCTCCCGCTTGCACTCCTCTCGGCACTACTGTATGCCCTTGCCTTCCCATCCTTTCTGTCAATCGACGGGATGCCGCTGCTGGCGTGGTTCTGTCTGCTGCCACTCTTTTTATCACTGCTCTATTCGGATTACAGCCGGGCAGTCCTGTACGGGGCGGCCTTCGGGGCGTTGTCAACTCTGATCATGAACTATTGGCACGGTACTTACAGTTATATCTCTCTCGCCTTTTCAGTTCTTTTATCATCGCTTGTCTATATAATCTGGATGTTTCCCTTCGTTTGGATGATCAAGGGATCGAAAAAATGGGGATTCATCGCGGCGCCTCTGTTCTGGCTCAGCTTTGACTACCTGCGGACGCAGGGATACATCGGCTACCCCTGGGGATTCCTCGGGGTCAGCGCCTACTCTTCTTTGCCGCTTATACAAATCGCCGATCTCACCGGCGTCTGGGGCGTGACTTTTCTGATAGTATTCTGGAATGCGGCCCTCACATGGTCCCTGACCGCCCCGGACTTCGGCTGGAAATGGTTCCGCCGCCGATGGGTTCCGGTCGCCGCCGCCGGCTCAATCATAGTCCTCAGTATGGTATACGGCGGGATCCGAATTATTCAGGAAGTACCGGAAGGCGCTGAGACAATGAGAGTCGCCCTGATCCAGCAGAACCGCGATCCCCGGAAGCACGCGTTCCGGGACAGCTACCGGGCAATCGTCCGGCTCACCAACGACGCCATGCGTGCATCCGGCAGCAGGAAACCCGATCTTATCGCCTGGCCCGAAGGAGGCTTCATGAAGGATATCCGGTACTGGCTCGACCGTTCATCCTCCAGATCGACCAGCGTCGGGAGCGTCGAGAATTTCCTCGCCTACCAGAGACGTCTCGGTACATGGCTCGTGACTGGAACCCAGGACCACGTGTACGAGACCGATTCCGAAGGCGACCGGACCAAGCGGAATTTCAACTCCTCCGTTCTGCTCGATGATACGGGCGATATTGTAGGCTATTATCACAAGATGCATCTGGTACCCTTCACCGAGCATTTCCCGTACGAAGAGGAGTTCCCGTGGCTCGCGGCGCTGCTGGACAAATTCGGCACATCCAACTGGAAACAGGGGGCTGAACGGGTGATCTACGAGCACCCGGCAGCCAGTTTTTTCACCCCCATCTGTTTCGAGGACATCTTCCCTGACGACATCCGCCGCTTTGTTCTTGATGGTGCCGATATGATCGTCAACATCAGCAACGACTACTGGTCTCTGACCCCTGTTGAGGGTAAACAGCACGCAATCCACTCCCTCTTCCGGGCGGTGGAAAACCGCAGACCGATGGTCAGGGCGACCGGTTCAGGTCTCACCACCTACATAGATGTGAACGGTAAACTGTCGGCGGACTTCCCGCCTTATTACACGCGCGGATATCTCATCGTCGACATTCCGATCGCTGACCGGAGAACTACCCTCTACACCCGCCGGGGGGACTGGTTCCCGAGATTATTGCTCTTGTTGACTATCATAGCCGGTATGCTTCTGATCGGGAAGAGTGTGGTAAAAAACCTGTGACCAGTTGAAGCCTTACCTGGCTCCCATTGATTTCAGCAACTTAACCATCTCCTGATGTCCCTCTTCCTCAGCCAGTGTCAGGGGAGTTTTCCCGTCCTTGGCAATCGCATTTACCTGAGCGCCATGTTCAATCAGCAGTCTGGCAAGGGGCTGATGGTTTTCTCGGGCAGCCCAAAAAAGAGTAGTATACCCGTCCATGGAATCAGAGTTTATCATTGCTTCGTCAACATCCGATACCCGGGAGACAAGGAATTCGGCGGTCTCCATCGAATGCCCGTAGTACAGGACGCCAAATAGACATTGCGTTATAACCCCCGAGCCATCGTCCGTGCGGGCATCGATATCAGCGCCCGCCGACATGAGCAGTTCCACGACATCTGGAGTTTTCGAGGCAGCCCTGATTATCGCGGTACTACCATCGTTTGCTCTGATGTTGGGATCGGCGCCCTTAGACAGCAGATACCCGACCATCTCGATGTAATTGTGTTCACATGCCGATAAGAGCGCTGTGTATCCGTATGCTTCGCCCTGAGCATCTATATCGGCACCCGACTCGACCAGTGCTTTCACCGCTTCGAGATCGTTGATACTGGCCTTAGCTACCAGTTCGGGTTGCTGGGAGTAAATATTCACGCTTGCAAGCAGTCCGAACAGCACGACAAGAGAGAACCTAAAGAAACTGTATGTATTTTTTTTCATAATAAAAAA
>Ga0272443_10001299_pt1 | contig 37614 bp, 33 predicted proteins | sample SSMAcet12_FD_193581 | JGI IMG/M metagenome (GOLD analysis project Ga0272443, IMG submission 193581) | Marine sediment archaeal communities from Little Sippewissett salt marsh, Falmouth, MA, United States - SSM-Acet-12 | ecosystem: Environmental > Aquatic > Marine > Wetlands > Sediment ...
ATTTAAAAAGGGTCCATCGGAATCAATACAACAATGGCATACTGATAATCCTCAGAAATTTGAATCTTTCTTCCACGAAAATTGTGGCTATAAATCCAATTGGGATCCACTTTTGTGATACCTGTTTTTAAGGCACCGTATATTTTTGCGGTCTTTTTGATTTCTTGAGTCATCTTTTCACTTGACTCAAAATTAAAAGGAATCTGTTTTTCAAGACCTGCTACTGCGTTCACATCTTTTCCCCAACTCTTACCAAAGGCTTCAGTGAAATTATCATATACTGACCAGGCTCCTCTGATCCTTGCAAAATCTAGTCGAGAATAACCTTCTTTGTTTTCCAAAACGATATTTTCCACATTATCATAGAAATCTTGCATATAAAAAGGCACTGATTTATCGTTATATATCTTACTAAACACGATTTCTCTTTGGTCGAAACGACTGAAATTTTCTCGATCAATAGCATATTTATTATAGATATTCATGCCAACACACCCCGAATGAGATTCCCTGAAGTCAATATTAATTAGTTTTGCAAATTATAACACAGAGAAATGTTCTATCATAGGTCATTTTAAGCAAAAATTGTTGAGTTTTTTTTCAAAAAAATGTTATTATTATATGATTGAACAGTACTTTTCAGTTTCAGTGAATTTTATAACCTAATCAAACAGGTGATTTCATGAAATTATCGCTTATAAACGGTTCTTTAAAAGAGGGACATGACAATTTTGACAATCAACTGGAGCAACTCAAGTCAACTCTCTCTCAATCTACAGAAATAACAAATCTTGATTATTACAACCTGAAACAAATGGACATCAAACAATGTGTCGGTTGCTTCAATTGCTGGACGAAAACACCGGGAAAATGCGTGATCAAAGATGATGCAGAAGATATCCTCATCTCAGTCATCAATTCTGATCTGGTCATCTTTGCATCGCCTTTGGTTATGGGAATGACCACCGGGCTTATGAAAAGACTCAATGACCGACTTATTCCATTAATTCATCCCTATTTCAGCATTGTCAAAGGGGAAATACATCATCGAAAGAGGTATGATCATTACCCGAAGATTGCGGTTATCTACGAAAAAACACCGGAAGATACTCAAGAAGATGTAGCCTTATGTCAAGAGATTTATGAAAGACTCGCCATCAATTTCAAAACAACACTTCGGTTTTTCAGTTCAATTCAGGCTGTGGAAGGAGGTCTTTTTCTATGACACTCTTAGCCATTAACGGCTCTCCAAGAGGAAGGAATTCTAACACAAAAAAACTCATCGAGTATTTCTCAAAAGATTTTAACCCTTCCAATGTCCATATACTTCATTTGAAAGAATATTATGATAGAAAAGACATGCAATCTGTAATTGATGTCATTAAAGATCATGAATACATCTTAATTGGTTTTCCTCTTTATGCCGATTGGACACCCGGATTTGTCAAAGAGTTTTTTGAACAAATGGGTAAATGCCATCATGCGTTTACAAAAAAACATTTTTTATTTATGATTCAATGCGGATTCCCGGAATCACACCATTGCAGATATGTGGAAAGGTATTGTGAGAGAATTACAAAAAAGCTTGACGCTGATTACATTGGCACTATTGTACGTGGTGGTTCGGAGGGGGCCAGGCTCATACCGAAGAGTTTTTTTAAGGATGCCCAAAGATTATCTGAATTGGGAAAGATTTTCCAAGTTGAAAAAGAATTAGATCAGAACCTTTTGGATACTATTGCAAAACCCGAAAAATTATCGAAAGCCAGATTGTTTTGGATGAAAATAATGTTGAAATTACCGTTCAGCGCAATATACTGGAATTCTCAACTGAAAAAAAACGGTGTGTATAAAAACAGATTCGATAAACCTTATCGCTAAAAACCTTAGAAAAAGTCGATTTGTTTTACTCAATAATTTATCTCTAAGGAAAGGGAGGACTTTTTTGTCAATTTTAATGTTAGTTTTTTTATCCTTTTTGTTTTCGATCTGTTTTTTTATCATCTTTTTAATAGCGTTTTTTTATTACAAAAAATTTATTAACAGGGGCAAAGCAAATCTCCCTTTCAAAACGAGTCAGATTGAAATCAAAGAAAGCAATCAAATTATTGAAGAAAACAACTCGCTTGAAGAGCAAAAAAAAGCTGTTCAACAACGAATGCAACAAATAAGAAAAACGGAAGAATTGATACAAAGCAAATTAAGGGATATTGAAATTAATTCTAAAAAAATAAATAGCGAAAAAAAACAAGCGGAAATCAAACAGCAGGAAATTCAAGATAAACAAAAGGCTTTAGAGAAGGTCCGTTTAATCTTGGAAAGCCAAAAAGAAGAAATTGATCGAATGAACACCCACAAAAATGAATTCATGACCAATATGTCCCATGAACTGAAAACCCCTTTAAACAGTATTCTGACACTGACACAAGTGTTAATTAAAAATAAAGACGATAATCTGAACGAAAAACAGCTTAAATTTCTGAGAACAGTTTATTCCTCAGGAAAAACTTTACTGTCTCTTATAAACGATGTATTGGATATTGCCAAGATAGAATCCGGGAAAACAGAAACCTTCATTGAACCCATTGAAATAGTAGCCATCAAGAACGAGATTTCAGAAACCTTTTACGCTGAACAAATCACAAAAGATGTTTCATTTCAGATTGAGATTGATGATAACATTCCTGAAATCATCTATTCGGATAAAAAACGACTTCTACAAATTTTACGAAATATACTTTCAAACGCTTTTAAATTCACAGAAAAGGGGTTTGTTAAGTTTAAGATCCTGAATCAGGATTCCAATCTTTCAACATCAAATTCCATGTTAAGTCCGGAAAATTACATTATATTCTCAATAGAAGATACCGGTGTGGGGATCGAAGTGGACCAGCAAAAGGCAATATTTGAAGAATTTGTACAAGCAGATGGTACAGCCAGTAAAAATTTTGGCGGTACCGGTCTCGGGTTGGCTATCTCTCAAAAATTAACAACACTTCTTGGTGGTGAGATCAAACTGAAAAGCGAACCGGGAAAAGGGAGTATGTTTAATGTTTATTTGCCTGTTTCCAGAAAGCAGAAGGAAAAAAAGCATTCTCAAAAGATTCAAAAATTGAAAAAAATACTCACTCCTCAAGAAAACTCAAAGTATCAATTATCTGAAGATGATTTGCAGAAACTATTAAAAGGCAAAAATATTTTTATGATCACTAAAAACATGAAATACCTTTTTTTGTTCACCAACTATATGGAAGGCCTCAAAGCAATTGTCAATGGAACGAATAACCCATCAGAAGGTTTGAGTAAATTAGATAACAATCCGGATGCGACATTCGTGGTTTTGGACGAGTATATTGCTAAGGAAGAAGATTATAAGATTATGACTGAAATCTCGTCTAATCAACGCCTTGAAAATATACCCATAGTGATTGTTCCTCAAAGTAATTCCACGACAGAGGAGTTATTGGAGGAATTTTCAAGCTTTAATGTTATCTGTATATTTCCGAAAGAATTTGAAAAATCCCTAATCCTAAAAGAAGTATCAAGCCTGTTATAAAATCAAAAGAAAAGGTGTGATGATATGAGAAAGATCAATATATTAATTGTAGATGATATACCGGCAAACTTATTAGCCCTTGAAAGCATTCTGGAACAACCCGCCTTGAATATTATCAAAGCGCACTCCGGTTCAGAGGCATTAGCCTATCTTTTAGAACACGAGTTTGCACTAATCCTTCTTGATGTACAAATGCCAAACATGGATGGTTTGGAGTTTGCTGAATTGGTTCGTGGGACAAAGAAGACAAAAAATGTTCCGATCATATTTATCACAGCCAATGATCAAGATATGGATACAATCAGAAGAGCCTATAAAATCGGGGCCGTTGACTTTCTTTTTAAACCCATCGACGAGATCATCTTAAAAAACAAGGTACAAGTCTTCCTGGATCTTTATTCTCAAAGAAAAACACTTGAATTGCTTTCCTCTTTTGATGGACTGACCGGCATTACAAACAGACGTTACTTTGATGAACATCTTAAAATTGAATGGCAAAGAGCTCATGAAGATTCTGCACTTTTAGGATTGATTATTATTGATGTGGATCATTTTAAATTGTATAATGACAATTATGGACACCTTGCTGGAGATGATTGTTTAAAAAGAGTGGCTGATTGCATTTCAAAATCTCTGAAACGTTCTACTGATTTTGTTTCCAGATACGGGGGCGAGGAATTTGCCGTTATTCTTCCTGGAGCTACTTTTAGCAGTGCAATGCGTATCGCTGAGAACATCAGAGCTGACGTTGAAGAAATGAAAATCCCCCATGAACTGTCCGAAGCTTCTGATTATGTAACTGTGAGTTTAGGCGCATCCTCCATGATGCCCATTAGAGAAAGCTCACCGGAAGAACTTATCAAAAAAGCGGATAAAGCGCTTTATCGAGCAAAAGAAAATGGGAGGAACCGAGCAGCTTATCTTTAAAATAATCTGAAAATGACTAAAGAAAGCACACAAAAAGCTCAATGCACTGAATCTCCTCCATAATCTTTAACTGCCCTAAAGCTCAAATAACCGGGACTGCTATTCTTACGCCTTTCATAAACTCCTCCATGATAAACGATGATGTAAGCATCTTTATTATCCTCTCTTGAAGTATCTGCCGTCCAATAGTAAATCACCTTTGAATGGAGATCCCAAAGCGGACTTTCTTTATCTGGTGTTTTTTTATAGGTTGCTTTTTCCTCTTCTTCATCCCACACACCTCCTGCATTCTCCCCGTGCAAAATCATGGAACGAACGGCTTCATCAACGGTTGGCAACCTCCAGATATTGAGCTCTTCTTCAAGCATCTGAGTCCCATCTTCAGACAGATGATTACAAATCTCTTTGGCTTCATTCCAGGAAACCCCTCGGTCAGGCCATCCGGCTCCTCTGGGAGCCCAAACAAGCGTCACAGAATTACCTTTTACAATTTGAAGTCCAAAATCACCATCATCGACTCTTTGACTGTTTCTAATGGCAAGGGGTATGGAAACACTGATTACAATAATCAATGGAATCCCCACTATCAATCGGTATGCCCATTTTTTTGGCTTTGGTTTCCCAAAAAAATAAATTAACCCCAAAAGGATTAGGGGAATCACAATCATTAAACCGATCACAGTAAAATGAGCCCCACGAAAAAAATATAATGAAAACAACGCCAATCCAATATGCAAGAAAAGACCTGCCAATTTCCATTTTAAACTGCTAATGGCAAGACAGACAAAAATAATGGGGAACAGCATGTACTGAAAAAGGAACATAAATAAATTCTCCCAGAAATAAGGAGAATACATCCCCTCATGAAAATTCTCCACTGCGCCCCAATACGACCACAGGCTTGACACAATAAGTGTAATACACACACCAATCCAGCCAATGATGTTTTTGGATTTTTCTCCCATGCATTATGCCTCCTAAATACTCTTTCTAAACGTTATAGTATAACAAAAACTTGCTCTTAGAATTGACACCTTCACCCTTTTGTGGTATTATCTCCTGACTAAAAAGAGGAGGATTATCCCGTATGTTGATTCAAGTTGTCTTCGGACATGTTATTTCAGGAACATTCAAAACCGTATGTGGGATAATGCCGTCCGGTTTGATGTAACCAATTAATTACAATCAATTTGCAGATAGCAAAACCACGGCGAAAGTCGTGGTTTTTTTTTTGGAGGAATTAGGATTATGAATAAAATAGAATCAAAACTGAAAAAAAATATTGCCAAAAACTATTGGTATATGTTGATTACGAATTTAAACTTTACTCATGGATTGTGGATGATTTATCTGGCTTATAAGGGATTAAGTCTTTTGGAAATCGGTATGATGGAAGGGCTTTTTCATGTATCCTCTCTGCTGATGGAAGTCCCCACAGGAGCCATAGCAGATTTATTAGGAAGAAAAGCAAGCCGAGTTGCCGGAAGAATAGCCAGCTTGATTTCATTGATCATCCTAATCTTTTCAAACACCTTTTGGATGTTTGCCCTTTCCTTTTTCTTTTCAGCCCTCTCATACAATTTGGAATCCGGCTCCGGAGAAGCCCTGGTGTTCGATTCCATGAAAGTCCTAAAAAAAGAAAAAGGGTACACAAAAGTGGCGGGAAATATTGAAGCCATTTACCAAACCGCTTCGATTTTTTCTCTACTCATTGGTGGTATTTTAGGACAAAGAAGTTTTATGTTGGCATTTGGCTCTGCAATAGTTGTTTCAATGATAGCTATAATTTCAGCTATGACTTTCTATGAACCACCCATTGAAAAGGTTGTCAACAGCGAACACTCGTTTAAAAATTTTCTCATACACACCTACGAGAGTTTTAAAACGCTTTTTTCAAAGAAAACCATCGCTTCGCTCACTCTTTTTACAACTACCCTCTCAGCCTTTTGCACGGTGATTTTCTTCTATATACAAAATTATTGGCAGAGTACCGGGTTAAACATTTCAACCATCGGGCTTTATCTCGCAATCGGCTCTGCTGCAGGGGCAATACTATCACTTAACGTGCAGCGTATCGAAAGGTTCCTAAAACGGAGAAAATTTAGTAATATTACCAAATATCCCTTTTTGTTTTTTTCGATGATTGTGTTTTCAGGAATCTTTTTATTGGCTTTTAGCGGATTTAAAAATGTTCATTCCGTATTATCTGTTGTTGCGCTAACGTTGATCATGGCTGGCGAATCAGGGATGTTCGTCTCATTCCAAAACTTTTTACACCAGAATATCCCCTCTCATCAAAGGGCAACGATTATTTCAATTGAAAGTATGCTGTTCAGCATCGTTATGATTGCTATATTTCCCATTTTCGGCTGGATCGCAGATATCAGCTCCTTTAAAGTCTCTTTTATAGCACTGTCCGTAATTGCAGGGATCTTATTATTATCAGCGCTGATCATCATGCACAGGTTTTCCGAAAGAAAAGAGAGGTAGAAAACCCGTCGAAAACATTTAGGAATACGAAAAGACGAGGGAGGGGACAGGACAGCTAAATGGATTTAACTCCACATAATCGTGAAGTTTTTCCCAAGGAAAATACTTCTAAGCCCATTCTTTGAATGGGTAGTCAATCTGTCTTTCTTGACCACGTATCAGCGTCCCTGTCCTCCCGGGATTAGGTTACCAATTTTGTGGAATGAAATATTACCAGCATTCATTTGCTATAATCAAACAAAATGGAGTAAAATGGAGGTTTGAAAATATGTACGAATTGATTCTCATAGACGCTGATAACACATTGTTCGACTACAACAAGGCAGAAGCCTACGCTTTGGAAACCAGTTTGATGGATTTCGGATTTCAAGGAGATTTGTACAAAATCAGACTGGATTATCATGTGATCAATAAAAAACTGTGGCAACTTCTTGAAAAAGGCGGGATAGAAAAAGCCGAACTATCCGAGAGAAGATTTAAGCAACTTTTTGATCAATATGGTTTAGATATCCCCCCACAGGATTTCAGTAAAAAATATCTGTCATATTTGGGACAATCCAGTTTTCTCATGGAAGATGCTCAGGAGATCATTCAATATCTCTATAATAAATATACAGTTATCATCGTTACAAATGGCATAAAAGACGTTCAATTCTCAAGATTGGAAAAATCTACCATAAAAGACTATAATCATGGTGTAGTGGTTTCCGAGGACATAGGAGTCAGTAAACCGGATCCCGATTTCTTTGTTCATGCTTTTAAGTTGGCAAATCACCAGAATAAGAAAAGCGCTATCATTATTGGTGATTCCCTGTCATCAGACATACAAGGCGGGATTAATTTTGGTATTGATACTTGTTGGTTCAACTACAATAACAGCCATCCGGACATACAATTAGAACCAACCTATGAAATAAGAAACTTGAGAAAAATTTACGACATTCTTTAGAAACACGAACTGTTTTCGACGACTTTTCAACATAAACAAATGGAGGGAAAAAATGAATCTTGGTATTTTTCAAATCGATGCATTTACCAATAAATTATTCAAAGGAAATCCGGCTGGAGTTTGTATCTTGGAAGAACCATTGAGTGAAGTACTCTATCAAAATATTGCTGCAGAAATGAATCTATCTGAAACTGCATTTGCCATTGCAACGGATGAAGAAGGAATTTACGATTTAAGATGGTTTACACCGGAAGTTGAAGTCCCTCTATGTGGTCATGGGACTTTATCCGCTGCATATGTTCTGTTTAATGACTATTGTGATCGTAATGATTTGATTTTTAGAACCAAAAGCGGCGAATTACGAGCTCAATGCAATAAAAGCAAAATCACACTGGATTTTCCCATGAACAAACCTGTTGAAACCGAAATTCATGAAAAATTTGCATTCGCCTTGAATTACAACAAGCCATATAAAGAATATTATTCTGAAAACAGTGGCTTTGTATGCTTATTATTGGAAGAAGAACTGGATGTACTCGCCCTGGATCCGGACTTCTATCAACTCAAACAAATGGATTTTGATTTTGACATCCACGGGTTGATTGTAACGGCAAAATCAAATGATGAGGCTTATGATTTTGTTTCACGTACATTTGTCCCTTGGGAAGGTATCAACGAAGATCCCGTCACCGGTTCATCTCACACCGTCCTGGGACCTTTTTGGGCAGAAAAAATCGAAAAAAAAGAAATGATAGCCTATCAGGCATCCAAAAGAGGGGGTTACCTTTATTTGGACTGTTCTTCAGACAAGCGGATAAAAATATCCGGAGAAGCTGTTCAGGTTTTTAAGGGAATTATCACAGTATAAACTCTTTTTTTAAAAAGAGATAATAATTTCTCCGAGACAAAGGTGTGAAATGAATAATAAAAAACGCGTTTTCCTTACTGGTTGTACGGGTAATATGGGATCACAAACATTAAAAGAACTCCTTAAAAGAAATGGTCGTTTTACAGTTAAAGCCTTGGTTTTGGATACAAAACAAGAAAGATTCAAGATCGCTCCTTTTAAAAAGAACAGAAATCTTGAAATTATATTTGGAGATATGCGCAATGCAGAATTAATTGAGCATTGCATCAAGGATGTAGATTATGTTCTGCATATTGGTGCATTGGTATCCCCTATGGCAGATAAACACCCCAAAGCTTGTATGGATATAAACTACGGTTCAACGTTAAATATCATCAACGCCATCAAAAAGCAGAAAAACAAAGACCAAATCGCTTTGGTTTATATTGGAACTGTAGGGGAAACCGGCTGTAGAATGCCTCCTGTTCATTGGGGACGTTGCGGTGATCCAGTCAAGCCCTCGATTTTTGATTATTACAGTGTTTCAAAAGTCGCTTCGGAACGGGCTGTTATTGAATCCGGTTTGAAAAAATGGGTCTCCCTAAGGCAAACGGGAATGCTTCCTATTAATAAAGCCGGTTTGCGTGATCCAATCGTATTTCATCAAAATCTCAACAATGTACTGGAATGGGTTACTTCAGAAGAATCCGGGAAGCTGATGGCAAATGTTTGTGAAGAGTGGATACCAGATTGTTTTTGGAGAAAATGCTATAACATCGGGGGTGGTGAAAAATGGCGTTTCACAAACTTCCAGTTGATGAGCAAAACTTTAGAAGCTTTAGGTGGGGACATCAAAAATTGTTTTGATCCCAGGGATTTTGCCTTGTTTAATTTTCACGGACAATGGTATACAGATTCTGATAAATTAAACGATATCCTCCATTTTCAATTTTTTGATCCGGATGAATATTTTCAGAAAGAAAATCGAACCATTAGAATCCTTCACGCTATTCCTTTGTTAAAATTTCTCTTACCATCAGATAAACAACTAAAAAAAACATATGATAAGCTCAAATATCATGCCCGTGGAAGCGGATGGATGATTGAAAAAGAAAAAACAGATTGGATTAAGGCCTTTTTTGGGTCACGGGAAAAGAAAAAAAGCATCAAAAGTTGGGGAGAAAGCTATCAATTACTCCAACCTTCAAAAACTCCAACCTATCTCAATCACGGTTATGATGAAACTATTCACGACAATGATTTATCCCTTAAAGATATGAAAGGAGCCGCTACTTTTAGAGGAGGTTATTGCTTGTCCCAGGATATGAAAAGAGGGGATCTGTACACAGCATTAAAATGGCAATGCCATAAGGGGCATCGTTTTAAAGCATCTCCTTACTTGATTTTAAAAGCCGGTCACTGGTGCCCGGTGTGTGAAAATGAAGCGTGGGATTATCCGGATAGAGCAAAGCACAACCCCTTTTTCGCACAAGTATGGACACCTTTGCATGAAGAGAGTGAAGATGTTTTTGTCAAAAAGGATTTCAAGTAGACGTTAAGGAGGTTGAAATGGAATTTCACGAACAATGGATTAATTGGGTTCTTGAAGCAGCCGATGAGAAAACTATTTCCAAAATAGGACAAAGTTGTTTCAAAAACAGTGACTGGGTTAAGAATTTTCCTACTTATTCCGGTGAAAAAGATATTCAGGAAATCATCACTTTTTTACAAGAAATATTACCAAATTTTAATTATCAACCAACTGAAAAAGGATTTATTGTGGACCTGAATGAAAAGCAATGTTTTTGCCCACTGGTTCAGTCAGGAATAACGAAAAACCCTAATTTATGCCACTGCACAAAAACATTTGATCAATCCATGTATGAAAGGCTCCTAAATACGAATGTGTCTATAAAAGTTTTAAAAACCATTTTAAAAGGCGACGAATCCTGTGTTTTCGAAGTAACCCTACAGAATTGAGTCATCAGATATTTTCAAGATAATCAAAAAGCTTTTCTTGACACCAGACCTGTGCTTCAATATAAGGGAAAAAATCATCCGGAAGATTCCCCCACCAGCCCTCAACAGGTTCTCCTTTTTTTTCGATAATTGCCTTGATTTCAGTTAAGGTAAAAACCTTTCCATGATATTGAGGTTGATAATATTCGGGTGGTTTTTCCTGGCCTAAAACCATTGAATACATACTGTCTACAAAGGTGTAACTCACTTCCTGCTCTGTAAAGTAAGTGATGGGAATCTCAATTTTCTGTAATTGTTTATTGTCAATATTCTCCTCTAAACTTTTACACCTTCCCAAAACCATATAAATCGGATATTTTTTTACAGGCTTTCCGCCTTTTGCCATAAATGATTTTCTTACCCATAGTTCGGTTTGCCTTCTTTCTCTGATATATTTTTGAGGATTCTTGAATCTCCCCCACATGGCATCATCCTGATAAAGGTTCTCCATGATCTTCAAGGCTTCTGCTTCAGTTAATTCAGATAAGCTTAAAAAGGGCTTTTTCCCCACCTTAAAATAATGAGTTAGTATATCTGGCAAAAAAATCACTCCTTTCTCAATCAGATATGTATAATTGAAAATAACCCACTCCAGAACTGTTGTCAAGAATCGCGACTGCATAATCATTTAGCACGTTGATGTTGTATACGATTCCTGTTTCATAATCGTCTTTAACATTCTGATCTTTAGGCGATATGCCTAAATTGTCAGTTTGACTTCCAATATCATTCGTCCAACTGATCGTATCGGTAAGAATATCCTTGGCCGAATCCGTTGATTTTATTATATACACGCCACTTCCTTCTACTGAATTGTTTCCTCTGATGAGGGTTTGAGAGATATTAGCCTCAGTAAAGTCTAAATAGAGACCTCCACCATTCCCAGTTGCCTGATTATTAACAACAGTGGAATTAGTGATAGTTATTTGATCTCCAAGCACATAAATACCTCCGCCATCTCCGCCAGATACTTGATTTGAGGTAATGGTACATTCATTAACCGTCCCTGTTGCTCCCGAATAAATACCTCCACCCAAAGTGTTTGCATTATTGGCATTAATCTCAGATTTATCGATGTTATATGTCACATTACCGCCTATCAACATCCCGCCACCTTTATCTGCTTCATTAAAACCAACGGTCAGTTTTTCTGCCGAGAAAAGAAAATTCTGATGACTTAAAGCAAAGATATATAACCCTCCACCATCTCTGTTTGCTAGATTATTGGAAATCGTACAGTTTTCCAATATACACTCTCCATTTTGTGTTGTGTATAGCCCTCCGCCATATCTTCCAGCTTCATTATTAACTATCATGGTATCAATGGCATAAAAAGAGCTGTTTTTAAGACAGACACCGCCACCCATTTGATTGGAAAGAGAATCTGTTTTGGCTTTATTTGAATCTATAAGACAATTCTGCATGGACAATACCGAATTATCTTCTACGTATATTCCTCCGCCATAAAATTCACTACTGTTGTTGAATAAATTTGTGTTTTCCAAATGAAGTGCACTGTTCGCAAGATAAATTGCCCCTCCACCAAAACTATCTATTGGATTTGCATTTCGAATAATTGCATCATTGATGGTGACGGAGGCATTTGTTGTTATATTAAACGCTCTGCAGAACTGGCCTGCCATATCAATGGTAAAAGCATTGTCATCAATGGATTGAATAGTTAATGATTTCCCGATAATTTCCATTTGCGTTTCCTTATAGATGTCGGGCCAAATCGTTATAGTTGAAATCACAGTTGTATTCGCACTGGCAACTGCACTGGCAATTGTATCGTGCCAGGTAGTAAGATAATCACTACCGCGTCTGTTATTTCTTTTAACAATACCTGTTTCCTCAGAAAAGCTGGTTAACCGAATAAACGGGGTAAGAGAGATGGCAATGGGATATTCCCTTTGATTTGACCTCCTTTCTGAAACGACCACAAGTGTGGCCCCTTCCGTTAAGATGGCATCTTCAGTTAACGGGTTAATATCTCGGTTGTAAATCACATAAGTTTGATTTGACCCGTCTGCAGATTCCACATTTTGCAGAAGCGTTTCTACAGTTGTTCCACTGGCTACTTTAATTTCTGTTGCAGTCCCTGTTGTTTTGCATTGAATCAATTCCGGATTTACATGATTTAGAGTAAAATCAGTGTTGACAGACAGGGGAGTAGATGTAAATAATATGGTTGACTCTCCGGTTGGTCCCCATGCAGAAGACTCTCCATCCGCATCGGATATGGCCTTGAATGCATATGAGACATCTCTATTATTTCTTTCAGCAGACATACCGGTTGGAACAGCTTGATTTTCCAGTTTTAATGTGATTATTCCTTCCAACAAATTGATTCCCGTTATGGTTATCGATGTCGCTGACGGTGAAAAAACACCCGCGGTTTTCTTATCCTCTCCAATGGTTACTGAAGCATTATCGCTGATTTCAAATCCCTCCGGAACTTCTATTTGGAGTTCCCCGTCATGAAACTGAGTTCCGATACAGTATGATATTTGCAGTTGAACGTTTGATTGTTCAATAGCAGATTCCGGCTGGACACTCAACTCTCCTGCAGGAGTAATGATTTGATCGAAACAAATATCCATACCATCTGAAACGGATTGCCTATTGCCAGAAGAAACTGAAAGGATGTTATTTTGATAAGTGTTGTTGAATTGAGTTTGTGAATTTCCTTCAATAAATGTCACTGACGCTTCCGGCACGTTGAAATACTTCCAAGGATCACCATCTGCATTTGAAATCACACTATCGGCATCAATAAATATTCCCCCACCTTTTTCAGCACGATTGTTTTTGATGGTATTGGAATATATTTGCGGTTGATTTTTTATCACTGAGATTCTCTGACTAATATCAACAGCCGAATTCTCCACCAGAATCCCGCCGCCATAATAATCCGTTGAATTTTGGCAGATGAGGTTGTTTCTGATGATGGGACTGGCCCCGATGATATGGATTCCGGAGGTAACTGCCGGACTCCTGTGTTCGGAAGTAGTTGAAGAACCCGCATGGGTGATGGTAAAGCCTTCGATGATGGCTGTGGTTTCACTGCGCCTGTCACTGCTTTGTGCCGTTGCAATGATTTGTATGCCCGCCTGACCATTGGCCCCGGCATCAATGACGGTGCTGTCTCGGATGCTGTCATCGGTCGGGTCTTCAGAGGTTAAGTGAATTCCTTTGTCTTTGATGATCAGGTTTTCTTCATACGTTCCCGGATAGACTCGTATGGTTTCCCCATCCTGCGCTGCGTCAATCGCTTCCTGTATGGTGTGGTAGTTCCAATGGTTGTTTTTCATGACAACGAACGCTTCCAGAGTACTGGTATCTGCCACTTTGTTCCGGAAGCTTTCCAAATCAGCCCCGTCTGTGGACTGGATCGTTCCTTTGGTGTAACTCACACGCACTGGGTTGTTTTTGCCGATGGGGGTCTCTCAGGTTAATATGAGGGTTCTCGGGTCGTTTGCTTTCCGTTGTCCTCCCGTTATTTCGTTCACATAGCCGTTGACGTCTACGCCGAATTGTTCGTATTCTGTCCCGGTGAGTTCTTGCATGGCTTTTGAGAAGGTGAGGTATATGCTGTTTCCCGCTTGGGCCATTTTTACTTGTATGCAATCGGGGTTTTCCCCAGGCACTTTGTTTTCTACCCCTTGGTGGGTGTAACTGTTTAAGTAGCTCCCGTCTTGGGCCTGTATCGTTCCTCGGGTGTAGTCGATGGTGATCTCATCGGTGTTTTCGACGGCGGTTTCCAGGCTTAAGATGTATTGGTTGGTCGTTCCCGGTTTGGGTTCGATTTGGGTTGTGCTTAGGGTTTGTTCCTGTCGGTTGGTTTGGCCGGTTCCCGTTATTTTTTTTACGGTATATTGACTGTGTTTTCCCGTCGGGTCTGTCATGGCTTTGTCATAGGTGAGTTCGATTTGGGTCCCTTCCCGGTTGGTTTGGGCTTGGGTTTGGATGGGTGACGGGATGCTGTCGGTTTTGAAGGTCCAGACACCACTTTTGGTGTTTTGGCCGGTTTGGGTGGTTTTTGCTTCGATTTGCCAATAGTAAGTGGTATTTCCTTTTAATGTCTCCGGGATTTGATATTGTTGCTGGTTCAGCTCTTCCGCTGTTAATGGGAGGGTGTTCGGATTGGATGAGAGGTAGACGCTGTAGGTGATGGGTTGGGCGTTTGTGTCGTGTTCCCATTGCAGTAATGGCGGGTCCAGGGCGTCGATGGCTTGGCTCCCGTCGGCCGGGGTGGGATTATATGCGATGCCCATGCCTTCGCTTTGGGTACTGAAGCTATGCGTTTGGGTGCGTGTGGCGCCTCCGTTGTCGTCTTTGACCAGGATGAACCAGTAGTAGGTTCGCCCCTTTTCTATCCCTTGGGGTTGATAGCTGGTTTGTTGGATGCCTTCAAGGGTGTCGGTTCGGTTCGGGTTGGGCTTGGTGTCGATGTAGATGTAGTATTTGAGCGGGTCGTTGTCCGGATCGATGCTTTCACTCCAACTGAGGGTGACATCGGTGGCAACATCGGTGGCGTTGTTGGCTGGGGTGAGGAGTTCGGGCTGTGTCGGTATTCGGTTGCCGGTTTTGACGGATCCGCTTCCCAATGCGGTGGTTCGGCTGGCATCGGCGCCGGCAATCAATGTCCACAGGTAGGCACTGTTACCGGGCAGGTTGATGAATGTGTGGCTGGTGTCGGTGGTGTGCACCGTTGTGGCCGGTATCATTCTGGAGAGGACGGCGATGTTTTGGCTGGCTGTTAATTGGCGCCTGTTTGAAACTTGTCCCTTTTCTTCATAGAGGTTGATGGTGTAGGTGACGGGGTTGACCGGGTTCAGAGGGTCTTGGTACGCTTCCCAGTCTAGGGTGAATCCCGTTTCTGTCACTTCGCTGACGATGAGTTGGGGATCCGCCGGTTCTTTTTCAGGCTCAACCGGTACGGGCAGTCCTTGTCCGTCCACGGTGAAGGTCCAGACGGGAGAGTTGACGTTTTTGCCATTCAGGCTGGCTTTCACTTGCCAATACCAGACCCCGCTTTCCAAATGGGGAATGAAATAGTAGTTGTTTTCGGTTTCGTTTTCTACAACGTCTTCCAGTCCTTCTACACTCCGGGCATAGGTCAGTGTGTATCTCACCGCCCCTTCTTTCTCCGTGCTATTGGTCCATCTGGCATAAAAATTGTTGACCGTAACAACTTCTGCCTGGGCTGGGTAGATGTTGATAGGGGTTGTAAGATCTTCATCTTTAGGGTTGTTTGTTTTTATGCAGGAAGATAACATTAAAAAAAGAATTAAAACAGTAGTAAAGATTATTACAGCCTTTTTCAAAACAATCACTCCATAGAATTTACAACTATAATTTTTACAACATATATTCCATGTTTTTCCTTAGAATCAATATGAATAGATATTCATTTTAGTTTGATTCTATTAAATTGTTCATTTTGAAGGTTTTTTATGATCAAACAGGTATTCGTTTGATTTGCAGGTATTGCAATTTCTTATATTCATTATAACATATAAATAGTAATGCAGGCAGTCTCACTTTGAAGATTTGCAAATGAACATAAAGATATGGTACAATCCAAAATCTTAAGCATTAAAGGAGAGGGTTTGATGGGAAATTAAAACTACCTGCAGATTATGAAAGTAAGCTTGATTTACTGGAAACAGAAGTAGCTTTAAAGAAACTTAAGGACTACTTTGAACGAGCACTTGCCTACGAATTACACCTTACACGCGTATCAGCACCACTCTTTGTGCAACCTGAAACCGGGTTGAATGACAATCTCAACGGAATAGAACAACCGGTATCTTTCACTGTAAAAGATTCCAATACGTATGTGGAAATCGTCCACTCACTGGCAAAATGGAAACGAAACGCATTGAAGCGTTACAACTTTTCTGTTGGTGAAGGCCTTTATACCGATATGAACGCCATTCGAAAGGATGAGGAACTGGATAACTTACATTCCATTTACGTGGATCAATGGGACTGGGAGAAAATCATCCGAAAAGAGGAAAGAACACCGGATAAACTGAAAGAAATTGTTAAACGCCTTTACCGGGTGTTTAAAAGCACAGAAAATTTCATCACCTTTGAGTATAAAAATCTCGAAGGGCCATATCTACCCGATGATATTTCATTTATCACTACTCAAGAATTGGAAGACCTGTATCCGAATATGTTACCAAAAGAAAGGGAAGACGCCATCGCTAGAGAAAGAGGTGCCGTTTTTATTAACAAAATTGGGGGTAAATTGAAGTCCGGCATCAAACATGATGGTCGAGCGCCCGACTATGATGACTGGGAACTGAATGGAGATATCGTCTTTTATTATCCATTGTTGGATATCTCCTTCGAAATGTCTTCCATGGGGATTCGTGTGGATGAGAGAAGTCTTCAATCTCAGCTTGAGCTTGAAGGATGTCTGGATAGACTGGGAATGACATTTCATTCAGACTTAATGAACGGGAAACTGCCTTATACAGTCGGCGGTGGTATCGGTCAATCGAGAATCTGCATGTTCTACCTTCAAAAGGCCCACATCGGCGAAGTACAATCCTCCATTTGGCCTGAAGAAATGATTCACGAATGCGAAAAGAAAAAAGTTAATCTGCTTTAATTTGTATTCAAAAACCGTTGGGACAGGTGCAGCGATTGGCGTATCGATGGCCCTGTTACCGGAGGTTACCGGAGGGACGGTCCCTCCGGTAATCCTAACTAATTAAAATTCAAAATCTTTAATAGAATCCGACAACTTCTCTATACTGCTGTTGAGGTTCGTTGAATATCCTGACAAGTTAGCATTGATGCTCTCTAAAGTATCGGTTGATTCTCGCATCTTTGCGATGGTTTCCAGGAACTCACTCATTTCACTTTGGAATTTATTCAATGTGTTTGAAACCTCCTGAGAAGAGGCGGTTTGTTCCTCGGCTATGGAAGCAAGATTTTCTGAATCAGTGGAAACCTCTTCAGCCATTCTCATGAGAGTTACGAAAACATCTCTCATACTATTTGTGGCTGTTTGCGTGTTTTCCATCTCTTGATTGGATACTTTCATCTCTTCCTTTGTTTCTACAATCGTACCGTTGACGCTGGAAAGCAGTTCTGTAATTTCTGTTGCAGCTTTTTTACTTTGTTCTGCTAATTTTCTGATTTCATCGGCAACAACTGCAAAACCTTTACCGGCTTCTCCAGCACGAGCTGCCTCTATCGCAGCATTCAGTGACAGGAGATTTGTTTGTTCTGCAATCGCTGTAACGGTTGAAGCAATTTCATTAATCCTATCGGTTGATTCAAAGAGCTCTTCGATACTTTTGCTAACTGTCATATTGGTATTCACGGTGTTTTCCACAGCTACACCAACCTTTTGAATCTCATCTTTTCCGTTGTTTGCCACACTGTTCAGCTGATTCGCCACTTCTGAAAGTGCTTGGGCTGAATTGGCAACTTCTTCTGTGGTTTGTAAAATTTGGGAGGCTGAATTTAAAGATTCTTCTAAATCTCTGTGCATGTCTTCAGCACTTGAAGAAATGGAATTAAATTCATTGTTAAAGGCGCTAGCAGTTGCATTTCCTTCTTCAGCCGCTTGAGAAACATGATCGGATTCTGAAGTTAAATCTGTGACTGACGACTGGATGTAATTAAAAGTAGGTCTGAGTTTTACATTGATAAACTCTCCTACATCTTTAATGGAACGACCCAATTCATCATTTGTGGAGCCTTTCATTTGTGCTGTAAAATCTCCCTGAGAATATTTCTTCAGGACTGCTAAAGAAGCCAGGCTCTTTTTCAAAATGAAATAAAGTATGGCAATAACCAATGCAACCATAACAACAGCTGCTACAGTGTAGATTATAATGGACAAGGTTATTTCTTTAAAATAGGCCGTTTCATTTACGTTTTTGATATAACCAATAATTTTGTCATCGAAATCCTTAATGGGAATATAAACAATAGAAACATCATTTTTTCGATCGAAACCGGTGACAGTTTGATTCTGCAATACTTTTTCCTCTATATTTTCTGTTTGATTTAAACTGTAAATATCTTCCTGTGTGCCATAATATTCAACATTTTCCTCCAGGTTAATCCCCTTTTGAAGGTTGTAAAAAAAGAATTCTCCACCATATTGAGATTTGAGAGCGTTTAAATAATCTGTTGAAAAAGACATGCCAAATTCGAGGGAACCGATATGTTTGTCCTTATAATACATGGGGACCAAACCTCTAATACCATAGCCGTAGGAACCCTGATCCAAACCTAACACAAAATCTTTGATTTCGTTAGTCCTAACAATCGTTGGCCTAATTGCACTCAAGTCATCTCCGAATTTTTCTATTTTATGCATTCGTAAGAAGCTAGTCGCGGGAGGCAAATGAAACTGAAGCTGATAAACATTCATTTCATTGCTTAGTATCTTATACATTTCAGTCAGTTTTGTTTGTAAGGCTTCTCTTTTACCCTCTGCAAATAGTTTTTGTACATCTTCATCCTGAGAAAGTACATAAGCCCCCATTAACGAAATATAAGACTGATTGTTAATGTTCGATAGAATTGCGGTGGCAACTGTTTCAGACCTTTTTTCATATTCAACTGTCAACATATCTATATTTCTTTGAATCAGAAAAAAAGCCACCAAAACAAACGCTACTGCAATGACAACTCCAATATAAAGACTTAGTTTACCCACAAGACCCATTTTCATACTTTCATCCCTTTCTGTTATTATAATCATGATAATAATTTTAGTGTATGTATAATATAATGTCAAGAACAAAACACAATTAATTATATGATTATATCACAAGACTTCATACGCTCTCTTAAAGGTTTTAAAGGAGTCGATAATTTGTTCCTTTTTGGGTAAATCCCAAATCTTTACGTTCTCTATGTGCTGCTGAATCAACATCTCAAGGCCGTTGATACATTCACATCCTGCATTTTTGGCCAATGTCAGCAGTTTTGTTTGTAGGGGCTTGTAAACGATATCAAATACGATAGCACATTTTTGAAGGGCTTTGGTAGAAACGGGTAAACAAGAGCGAGGGTTTGGATTCATTCCCAAAGGAGTGGTATTTATTAACAAATCAGTATTCTGAGCATTCAAATGTTGATCAAGATCTTCCAAAGAATGAATTTTTATAGCAGGGAAAATCTCTTGAATTTCTTCCGCGGATTTTTTTGTTCTGTTAAACAGTTGGATAGATTCAACATTTAGCTTCTCTAAAGCGTATATGGCAGCCCGTGAAGCGCCACCGGCACCGGCAACAACGGCAGATCGGATTGTTTTTGATTGAAGGGGTCCATAAATACCTTTCCAATCTGTGTTATAGCCAAAAAATCGTCTTTTCACATGATCTACACGAACACAATTAACAGCACCGCAAGCTAAAACATCTTCATCCGCAAAAACATCCGATCTTATTTTAACCTTGTATGGAATGGTCACGTTGAAACCAACCACTTCCGGATCTTCCATCAGTTTTCCCAATACTTTTTCATAATAGTCTTCAGGCGTGACCAGATTGTTATATTCTAAATTTAACTCAAGTTGCTTTGAAATTGAATCAAACATTTTCTTTGACATACCCGGCCCGGGTTTTTGTTTTAAGAGATAAAGCCTCATTGAATACCTCCGATGTTATTTTATCGTAAAAATTCTGTGAGAGTTGGGTTACAATAAGAAAAGGAGCCCTTTAAAGGCTCCTTTGATTTTTTTCGCTTACTTATAGATTATACCACGAAATATACTCGCTGTCAAGGGGTTTGGATTAACAAATCAATTTTTAAAAGGATTCTTTTCTCCGGTATACCAACCCATTTTTTTCCAGTATTGGGCATCTAGAGAATCCTCTTCATAGTGTTTTTTGATGATAAAACGAAAGAGCCGATAGTTGAACCTTAAGAAAAGAGAAGGGGAATGGCGTTTCCCTGAGGCTATTTCTCGATAAAACTTTCTCCCTTTCTTCTTTAATTGTGCAATGATTTTGCTTTTTTTATCCGCTTTCATCGCATCCCAATCATCCCCAAAGGTTTTAAACGCAAAGGAATCGATACGATTAACACCCCAGTACTTCAAACTGATCTTTACCGCTTTAATGGCATCTTTGGTGCCTGCTCCTATGGTAGAACTAATCACCATGGCTTTTTTCGAAAACATTTCCGGCCTGGCGCGATGGATGATGAAAATATAACCGAGATGATCGAGAAAATTTTTAATGGAAGCCGTCTCCCGCATCACAAAAACCGGTGTGGTCATGATCAATCCATCCGAGCTAACCATATCTTCCAGTATCGGTAAGACATATGATGCATGGGGGCATTTGTCCTCTCCGTATATATAACAGGTCATACACCCTTTACAAAACTCCGGTAAATCCTGTGGCATGAAATAGTCCACAAACTCAATGTCTCCGTGTTTGGACATTTCCTCCTTAAATATCTTTGTGGCAGCGTATGTGTTCCCTTTCCTTGGACTGCCATGAATGATTGTTATTTTCATTTTTTCTCCTTTTCACCTTTTTTCTAAGGAAGCTTTCTTCACTATATACGATGATTTTTTTCTTGTCAATAGTAACATCGATTCGTTTTGTCATGTATAGAGGATAAAAAAACTCTGATAATTTAAATGATATAATAAAAGATAAACAATGAACAATCAATATAGGAGGAACCCCTATGAAAAGATGTATTATCGGATTATCAATCTTGTTTTTATTCTGTTCTTTTGTCTTTGGAAATAATCTTAGAAATGCTGCTGATTTTTTTGAATGGTTACTTATTGAAGATTATGAAAAACTCTCTTCCTTGTTATCCCCTGAAAGCGATCTCACGATTGAACAACTGAAAGAAATGAGCGCTGATCTGCAAAACCGATACGGGTTCATTATTTCATATCACGCTTATGAAACAGATGGCGAAGCAATCAACTTTGTGGTTCAGATGGAATACGCTAAACTCAAGGTGATTTTAACAACTGACCAAGAGGGTATGATAACTGCTCTTGACTATCAACCATACGTGGAAGTTCAGCTTGAAAAAAGCCAAATAACAATCAATACGATCCCAGAAAATGCTTCTGTTTATGTGAATGGTATTTTTCAGGGGTGGACACCTATGGTATTAAAGGAATATCCCGGTGTTTATCAACTTGAGATTCACAAGAACGGATTTTTAGAATTATCACAAGTACTGCAACTCAGCAACAATGATAAAGTTGACTTTGAACTTAAAATGACTCCTGCAGTTAAGATTAATAAATTGGATTACATGAAATCAAAATCTATTCTTTTAAACTCATTTGATAAAGGAGGATGGATTAAAGCTGATTGGGTCAGTCAAAATATCACCAGCATTACTTTATCGGATGAACATGTTACACAGGGAAAGAAATCACTGGCCATAGAATTTAACATGGATGATCCGGGAGAAATGATTGTTCAGTACCCTTATTCTGTAGAACCCAGAAATTTAGCGGGAGCGAGGCTTTTTTTCGTTGATCTTTTTTTAGATTATAACAGAGATGTTGCTTTTTCAATAGCATTACAAGCCGGCGATGAATGGAAATGGATAGAATCAGAAAGCATTCAGTTAAAAAAAGGTATGAATTATTCGTTACCAATCCGATTTATCAATGACGAAGATTTTGAAGATGTAAAAATCATCAATTTAAAATTGTATTTTCCTTCCTCAGATAACAAAGGCACCATATATTTTGATAATTTAAGATATTTTCAAGATAAGGAAGAAATGTTTACTCAGAGAATAGGCTTTTTACTTACTAATTTTTTTCGTCATGTAAAAAATTTGCCATTTTGGTATCCCGCTATTTCGAGTACTCCTACGAATTACTAAAAAAGCGGTCAAAAGAAAAAGGAAGTGATAAAATGTTAGGGAAAAGCAAACTGATATACGGGTCCATGGGATTAGGCGGTGGCTGGAATGAAACAAAAGTTAGCGATGAGGCAATTGTAAAAGCTGAACAAGCTTTTATAACGGCTATAGATTGTGGTATAACCTTTTTCGATTTTGCCGATATTTATTCAAGTGGAAAATCCGAAAAGGTTTTTGGTGAAGTGATTAAAAAACATCCGGACATACGGGAAAAAGTGAAAATTCAATCTAAAGCAGGGATTATTTTACCTGATGAAGAAGGGATCAATCAATTTGATTTCTCAACCTCACATCTCATAAAAACCGTAGAAAAAAGTTTGGAAAATCTGGGAGTTAGCATGCTTGACTCTCTTTTGTTGCACAGACCTGACCCGCTTATGAATCCCAAAGAACTCAAAGATGCCTTTGACTATCTTTTCGAGAACAAAATGATAGCTCAAATGGGTGTCTCAAACATGAATCAGTATCAGATTCATTTCATAGAGAAGGCTACCGGGAGAAAAGTCAAGGCAAATCAACTGGAAATCAGTCTGCTTCAACTGGACTGGTTGGATGGAACCATCGGCGTTAACAACGATGAAGGATTTAAATCCACAATGACTCCGGGGCTGATGGAATATATGATGATGAATGATATCGAAATCCAAGCTTGGAGCCCGATGGCTCGAGGGTTATTCAGCGGAAAAGAACTTGGCGAAAAGCCAAATGAAATCATTGTCAAGACCAGAAATTATGTAGAAAAATTGGCCCAAGAAAAAGAAACCACTCTCGAGGCAATCGTTTTAGCATTCATTATGAAACATCCCGGAGGTATCCGGCCGGTGATTGGAACCACTCGTCCGGATAGAATCAAAGCCTCCGTTGAAGCAGAAAAGATAACCCTGAGCAGAAAAGAATGGTACAAATTGTATATTCTCTCAAGAGGAGAAAGATTACCATGAAAAAAAAGATTATTTTCTTAATTTTTGGAATCATCCAAAATCTGGCATTGGGGTGGATCATCTATCTCATCTTTCAATCATTATCGAAGATCAATGATAACCCTGTTATTGGAACTGATACCAGTATTATTTTGAGTATTATATTTCCCCTGTTCACATTAGTTATCGAGTACTTAATTTATGAAAACCGGGACAAACAATAATTGTTTTATTTGATTTTTTTCCCTTTCCTCATAATCAGTATTGTAACGAAAATAACGGCAGCAATAGGTATCAATGCTGTAAAACCCGAAAGGGTTTGATTTCCGGAAGTAAAATCGATCATCAGATATTCAATGAAAACAAACGTCCAAATGATAGAGCATCTCAACCACAGGCCCATTTGACGAATCACTTTATAATGATCCTCTTTGTTTTTTTCTGTTATAGTATACGGATAATTTTTAACCATCCAAGGGCGTTTGATCATCAACAAACTCATCAATAAATAAATGACAAACATGATGGTTGGAAATAAAAGGATGGTCCACTTTGGGGCATAAACGTCCGGAGTTCCATCAATCCCAAAGTGTGCCGGTATTTGTTCAGGCAAATTACCCCAATTGACTGCAAGTAGAATGATACTCATTAAAATCCCTAAAATAGCTATAAGATTAAAAACCGTTTCTTTTTTCATCACATCATCTCCGTTAATGAATTTACTGTACTATATCACATAGTACAGTAAAAGTCAATAGTTATATGATACTTCTTGAAACATATTAGGTGTATAATAAACGATAAAGCCTTTAATTTGAACTTGGAAGAAAATTCTAAGCTATTTTTAAGGAATAAAAGATATACTTTTATAAAAGAAGGTGAGATGATGAAAACGAACAAAAAGATTCTTATTGTCATGATTGTTATTAGCCTATTTGTTGCAGGATTGATGTTAGCGGGCAATGGCAACGGAAATGGTAACGGCGGGGGAAACGCCGGCAGTGGTCCCGCTGATGGAACAGGCAACGGTCCCGGGGATGGAAAAGGAACACAACCTGAAGACGGTACAGGTTTCGGAGGAGTAAATTCCGGTGGCTCAAGTGGTTACGGACCAGGCGATGGAACGGGAAACGGAACTCAGATCGGTTCAGGAGATGGTACCGGTTATGGACCCGGAGATTGTCAGGAAATTGCTCAAAATTTGAATGCCAATCAAGGATACAGTGCAGAAGAGATTGCAGAAGCTTTTGGATTGCAAGTTGAACAGGTATACAATCTTATGAATCAGGGAATCCTTAAAACAATCAGATCGCAAAATCAGTTAAAAGTTTTAGGCTCAGAAATCCAAGATAAAGTCAACGAAATAGCGAAGCTGTTGGAGTAAACAAAAAAATAACCCATTAAAGTATCGAGGGGACTATCTAATAAAACAGTCCCCTTATCTTTTCGATTATAATTCCAATATTGAAGATGCCGGCATAGGTTTGTAAAAATAATAGCCCTGGATGATTGTACAACCCAAATCTCTGAGTATGCTCAGTTGCTCTTTTGTTTCCACACCTTCAGCTATGGTTTTCGCTCCCAACGATTCTGTTAATGAGATAATGGTTTTGACAATGGATCGGCTATTTTCTTCGGTTGCAATTCTATCCACAAAACTTTTGTCAATTTTAATATAATCTATTGGAAAACTGTTAATATAAGAAAGAGAAGAATATCCCGTACCAAAATCATCTATCGAAATACTCATTCCCAATTGTTTGAATGCTTCCAGTTTTCGAACACTGTTTGTAAGATTTTCAATCAAAGCGCTTTCAGTAATTTCAATTCCCAGTTGATCCCCGTTAATGCCATTTTCCTTTAAGATATCACCCAACATGTAAACTATGTCTTTTCTCATAAGTTCTTTTGCAGATAGATTCATGGAAACAGGTACATGGATCCCGTTTTTATTGAAGTCATCAATTTGAGTGATGATTTTTTTTGCAATGATTTTTCCAAGTTTGTGAATCATGCCAGTTTCTTCTGCAATAGGAATAAAAAGGCTGGGAGGGATTTGTTTCCCATCTTCTAAGGTCCACCTGATTAGTGCTTCAAGATGGTTGATGGATACTTCCGAACGGCTCGTTTCAATTTCCTTAATTCTTACACATGGTTGATAAGCCATCTGGAAGTTGATGGGATTTTCTATGGCATTTCTTAATTGCTGTTCCATAAACATCCGTTCAGTAATGATCTTAATCTGCTTTTTTTGAAAAAAAGTGATCTCTTCGTCCAAGGTATCTTTCTGATTGGCAGCTATCCCGGCATTTTTAAACAGTGTGTTGAAATCTTCTCCATCATCTGGATACACACTGATTCCAATTTTAAAATTCAATGTAATGGCCGTTTGATTGAAATGATAAGGCGCTTTCAATTTCTTATTTATTTTTTTGATTCTTTTGATCAATTCAACACTATCATTATATGGAATAATCATAATAAATTCATCACTTTCAAAACGAGCGACAAACTCTTCACCTTTCAAGGCATTTCGAAGCCTCTCTCCAATGATAATCAGCACCTCATCTCCAAATGATCGTCCAAAAATGGCATTGAGATCCTTAAATTTTTTGACATTAACATAAACAAGCGCAGCTAATTCTTTCTTACTTTTTCTTTCTAAACAGGTTTTTTTATAGTAAGTTTCTGTATTTAGTCTATTGGGAAGCTTCGTTAGAGAATCAAACATAGCCAGTTCATAAAATTTATCCTTTTCTTCAATCAGTTTTTTCTCATGCATTTGCCTTTCCAGATAGACTTCTATTTGTTGAGCAAACAAACTGGCTATCTCCAGATCTTCATCGGTGAAATCCACTTCAGTTTCAAAACGATCAACAGAAAATCGAGCTATCAATTGATTGTTCATAAATATCGGTACTGACATAACTGCAGAAGGATTTTCAAATCCGGCTTTTCTCAATAAAGATAAGGTTTCAGAGCTTGTTTTTTGACTTCTTTCTATGGTCTTTCTAATCACTGGTTGAGTAGTGTTTGAATCAAACAGTTCTCCCTCTTTAAAACTAATAAGTTTAAGGATCTGATCATCATAGCCTTGAGTAGCAGTAAAACGATATCTTTCATCTTCGCATTTGATAAGAATGGATCCTTTTACATTTCCATCCATATACCGCAGCGTTCTTTTTAATAGTTCCTGATAAGGGATTTTTTCAAGACTTCCATCCAAGATCTTAGCGGTGAATTCAAGTAACTCCCGACGAAATTCAGCTGTTTTTTTTAACGATTTCTCAGCCTTTTGTTTTTCAGTCACATCCCTGCCTATCAATTGATAGATTTCACCATTTTTATAATTACCGCTTGAAATGGACCATTCGACGTGGATGATCTTTGAGTCTTTTCTGATCATCGGACTTGTCAATCCTTCCGAACTAATATATTCTCGAAGCTCTTCTAAACTTGTTATTTTCACTGCTTTTTTTCTATCAACATATTGAATGAGATGATGATTAAGCATTTCTTCCGGAGCATAGCCAAGGATTATTTTTACAGATGGCGAAACATATTCAATGTTGAACTGATCATCAATGTGAATAATAAGGTCCTGGCTATTTTCTATATAACTTTTAAATTTTTCTTCATTTTCTCTTATTTCCAACCTTTTTTCTTCAAGTTCTTTCTTCAGGCTTTTGGAAATCTTTTTTAGCAAATTGGTTTGAAATCGAAGATTCAACAAGGAAACAACGGAAAGTGTGGTAAAAATTAAAATAATCAATATGATTCCACTATTCCTCATGTTTGTCAGTTCTTCATTCATTTCATCAAGCTCTGAAGTTTTAGCAATTTTGAAAGATTTATCACCAACATGAAAAGTGTTCCATGCAGTGATTTTATTGTAATAGACATTTTCTTCTATCACCCAATCCAAAAGATAAAAACCATGCCCACTTTCTTTTTCAAGCATAGTCTGATGAACTTCCTTCAAGCTATCGGATTCAAAATCATCGAAAACATTTTTCCCTACCATTTCGGGTTGATAATGGTAAAGCGTATTGGCTTTTTCATCTAAAATGTAAGCCCCACGAAATTTTTCAAAACTAATGGGGCGCATTGTATTACCCACCAGTTTTTGAAAATTTATGACACTAATGATAAAACCGGTTTTAGGATTCTTTGAAAAGGATAAAAGAAAAACATCATCCTCCTCAAAAATCGCATTTGATAAGCGAATGTCAGCTAATGAATCCGAAGAAACAACAAATTCTTTTATGGCTTCTTGAAAGGCTTTTGTTTGAAGAGGACCCAAATTAAGGATATCTTCAATGTTTTCACCTCTAAAAATACCTTCAATCTCAGAATGAGCCGTTTGAATTTGTTGGTCTTTTCGTAGAATCTCTTCAGTTGATAAATTTTCTGATTCATCATGAATCTCAATTAATGTATCAGAAAGTTTTTTTTCGATTTCGTCTGCAACAATTTCAGTCTGACTTAAAGCATACTCAATAAAATCGTTGATTTGTGACAATTTAAAATCATTATATATTTTAAAAAATAAGCCTAAAAAAAGCGTTATTATAATCAAAATAAGTAAAATAAAAGCGAGATTATATCGCCTTATTTTTTTTTGGTTGTATTCCGTTTCCAACACGATCACACCTTATGGTTCTACAGGTTTGTTTGAAAGACACCTGAATATTATACCATTAATGGTGTTTATCACTTAATCTTAGAATTTGATTAAGGCAATCTTCTTTTTATTGATTGTAAACGCTTGTAAGTTTTTCCGGGTAAAAGATACAGGATATAAAAACAAAGTGAAAACCCCATCATAATTCCTAATAGAAATTTTGAAGTATTTGTAAATTTCTCCAGAATAAAATACAAAGCACTGGTTGCTAAAGCAATTCTGATTTGTGTTTTTTTCGAATTCATGTTTGTCTCCTTTCATTTGGAAACACCAATTTGAGCTTCCCTATCGCAAAAATTGCATAGCTTACTTTGCATATTAAGTATAGCAAACTTTGCAATTATTGTCAAGCTAACTATACAGTGTAACGAGGAATATCAGATTGGGTATGTTCTCTCTTGCCTTTAAACCAAAAATCCCATGATATAATATATGGTAACCTTACAAAAAGGAGCTGATAAAATGGCACAGGTTTATTTCACGACTTTTAAAACAAAAGCAGGATTGAGTTTACTCCAAAAGTTGCGCACTTTATTACAAAGAGGAGGGTTTGATGAATCCTTTGAGAAAGATAAATTAGTGGCTTTGAAACTTCATTTTGGTGAATATGGAAATTTGGCTTATATCAGACCCAATTACATCCGTGTTGTGGTGGATATGGTCAATGAAGGTGGGGGGAAACCATTTTTAACCGATGCCAACACCCTTTATAAAGGAACACGTTCCAATGCGGTTGACCACCTTGAAACCGCTGAAATAAACGGATTTGCTCGATCTGTAATTGGCGCTCCATTATTGATTGCAGATGGATTGAGAGGAACCGATGAAGTAAAAATACCTATAAATGGGGATTTTGTTAAGGAAGCTAAGATTGGTTCAGCTGTAGCCCATGCGGATACCGTTATTAGTATCAACCATTTTAAGGGACATGAACAGGCAGGATTTGGAGGAGCCATTAAAAATATCGGCATGGGATGTGCATCCCGGGCTGGTAAATTGGAGCAACACTCCTCATCAAAACCAAAGGTTAGAAAAGAAAAATGTGTTCGATGCATGTTATGTGCAAGAAATTGTCCGGTTGATGCCATTACAGTGGAAGATTATGCGATCATCGATTATGATAAATGTATAGGATGCGGACAATGTGTAGCCATGTGTAATTTCGGAGCGATGGTTCCGGTTTGGAATGAGGGAGCTGATAATCTTTGTAAAAAGATGGCGGAATACACCCTTGCGGTTTTGAAAAACAAGAAGCATTTTCACATATCGTTTATCAACAACGTATCTCCGAATTGTGATTGCTGGGATTCCAATGATATTCCCATTGCTCCGGATATTGGTATCGCCGTCAGTAAGGACCCCGTGGCATTGGATCAAGCCTGTATTGATATGGTCATTGAGGCGGTAAAACACGATCCTTTCAAAGAAGTCCATCCAGAAACCGATTGGGAAGCTCAGCTTATTCATGCAGAAAAAATCGGTTTGGGCGAAAGGAAATACGAGCTGGTAAAAGTGGGGATTTAATGACTGTACACGTTTTTGGCAGAATCTTTATGGATCTTTTCATTTACGGGGAAAAAGTTCATCAGTGTAAAATATATGAAACTCCGGGGGGCTCTGCGTTAAATGCCTCACTGGGGTTTTCCCTATTGGGAATGGAAACTTATCTTCACGCTTCTTATGGAACAGACCATTTTAGCCAGACTATCAAATCGACCATCAGTCAATATGGTGTGCGAACACATTTTCTCATCCAATTGTGTAAACCTACTAATCGTTTTATTTCTAAAAACGGTGAAGCTCTAGCAGCAAAAGTAAACCCTGATCCTGATTTTGAAATTCCTTTAGAAAACAACAAAGATGATTATTGTTTAGTCTTTGCAACGGAAACCAACCCAAAAACATTGGAAAATATTATAAATATCCCCTGGAAAGGTCTGTTCATTGATTTGGGACCAAAATATGCACAAAATCCATTTCCTCATGAACTCAATGATGCCATGATTATCGGCAATGAAAAAGAATCTATATTCAATGCTTGCGATGTGATTAAACTGGGTAAAAACGGTGCCAAATGGCATGATATTTCTGTTCCCGGAAATGGACATGAACTTCCCTATACAACAGGCGCTGGAGATCTGTTTGATGTGGTTTTTATTTGTAGTCTCTTGAAGAACACTACCCGTATTGAAACCTTGAAAGAGGCTGTTCATCTTTCTCAAAAAGCCTGTATGATTCCCGGCTCTTCAACGAAGGTCGAAATATTAAGGGATTTTTATCACTCTGTATAGAAAAGTATAGTGACGATAAAAATACGGAGTGAGAGCGTTGAAAGAGATTGAAAAGGGAATTATCGTTTTTGATAATCCTTATGGTGGTTCAAATATAACAACTTTAACCACAGCAGAAGGTACTTTGATCATAGACAGTTCGTTATTTCCCTCAAAAGCTGCAGAAGTGTCCCTTTATATCAAAAGGCTGTTAAGATCGGAAATTGCCTGGATAACAAATACTCATTATCATCCTGATCATACATTTGGAAATTCCGGGATAAAAGCGCAATTGTTAACCTCAGAAAAAACAGAGAAGTACTTTTCCATTATGAATCGGCACTATATTGACCAGGTTATAGAAAAAGAAGAAACTTTACAAAAGGAAAATATTAAAATCGTTCCTCCAGCACTAACTTTTAAAAAAGATTACACACTGACACTGGATAACATGCATGTTGAATTTGAAGTAGTCGGAGGACACACGCCGGATTCTACCATTATCCGTATACCGGAAAGAAAGGTTATTATCGTAGGGGATTTGCTTGTTTGTGAATACCATCCGGAAATTGTTTCAGATAGTAATTTGGAGCGCTGGATAAAGGTGCTAAAAGGGTTAAAACGGGAAAAAGCCAAATGGTATGTGACAGGTCACGGAAAAGTATGTAATAAACTTGAAATTGACAGAATGATCTCCTATCTCCAAAAATCCATTGCTTTAAGGGAATACATGAGCTCTGCTGATGAGATAGTGGAAACTCTGGGACAGGATCCCAATTTCAGAGAAAGGAAAATGCAATCGTTATTGGTAGAGAATATAAGGGTATTAATGGAAACTGGAAAACAAATTTCATAAAAATATATCCTTATGTTTTCATAACTGTTTTATCCGTACTTGCATTTTCAAGAAAAGTATGATAGAATCATTGCGCTTCAGGATACGCAACAAGTTCTGAGCATAGGAGCCGCTAGCTCAGTCGGTAGAGCACATGACTTTTAATCATGGGGCCGAGGGTTCAAGTCCCTCGCGGCTCACCAGATGATGGGAAGCGCGAGTGTGGCGGAATTGGCAGACGCGCTGGACTTAGAATTCAGTGAGAATGATCTCGTATGGGTTCAACTCCCATCACTCGCACCAAAAATGCGGATGTGGCTCAGTGGTAGAGCACCTGCTTGCCAAGCAGGGGGTCGCGGGTTCGAATCCCGTCTTCCGCTCCATTATCCAAAACGCGAATCGTAAGATTCGCGTTTTTTTTATTGAAAACCTTAAAAAATATAAATTAAAAAGATGAGCCATTTACTTCATCTATATTTTAAAGATTATTTGTAATTTTTTTATTCCAGGAAGGTAATTTTAAATGATTCTTTTCATTAAAAATCTTAACTGCTTGGTTGTAGTTAAAATAGAACTTTCTTAAATCCTCCATACACTTAATTAACACCGTTCTGCCTAAAATCTCTTCGATTATCACGGATATTCGCCAACCCACCGTATACCACGACCCCTGCCCACCGTTGTTCATCATTAATTCCATACCTTTTTCCATGAGTTCTTTTTCATTCTGAAATTTATCTTCAAGGATATTGAACAGGAATTGTTGAATTTTATCAAAATCAACCTGATAATTTCGAATGTTTTCATCCCAGACTCTCCCTGCCTCATCATCGAAAGGAACCGGATGATATCCAGGTCCTCCTGCAGCTGCCAGCATGGCAAACCCTTCTCCAAAGGCATTGGTCCATTCTATTAATTTCTTTGCTTGTACTCCTAAATCAAAATACTTGGAAGGATCGTATACACTGTCCAGTCCAATATGATGCAGCTCATGAATCAACTTGTTTTCCAATCTTGCTTTTAAATCATTCGGTTCCAGATATATAAATAAATACGATTCCCCCTCTATTCGATGAACAAAACTGTTCTTTTTTGGCTTGATTATCGGGATGACCGTCGTGTTAAAAACCGATTTTTCAGGTAGATATGCCATCACCATTTTTTGAATTAGATTTAGATCGATGTCTTTGAATCTTCTAAGAGACAACTGATACGGCTCGATCAACTTTTTTTTAATTAGTGTTATCATAAAAGTTTGAAACGCTTCATCTGTGAAAGGAGTACCCATCTTAGATTCTCTTTTTTTAAGTAATTGATATCCCTGACTTTCAAACAACCGAATCCAATCAGTATCATACAAACTACCGTCTATTCCTCTATCAATTATGCTTATCACAGCTTCTATTTCATCATAAATAAAGTTTATTCCCACTCTGTCATCATCCTGTTAAAAGAAAAAAAGGTCTTTCGATGGATAAAGATAAACAGCAAGGCAAAAGCAATCAAAAGAATAATAAAAATCATGGCAGATAGTGGCTGGGTAATAATGGTGATCAATCCATGGGAAAAATTAGCGACAGTATGGAAAAGTATTGCAGCAAAAACGCTTCCATTGGTTTTGATATGTATGATCGTCATCAATAAAGTAAGGATGAGTGTATATACGAAATAAATCAAAAAAGCAATGATAAAACCGTTTTGCGCTAATTCGTATTGAATGGAACCGTTGATAAAAAAACTGGGTAAATGCCATAGGCTCCAAACAAAACCAAGTATAAGTGAGGCTTTTATAGGAGTTGAAAGATTCAGCATTTTTGGAAGCGCAAAACCACGCCAACCGAATTCTTCTCCAAAGGGCCCTTCAAAAAACATTAAATAGGCAAAAATAAAGAATACGGAAAAAGGTTGTTCTTTAATGACCGGAAAAAGAACGGATTGAAAGGTGGTACCGGAAAATAACCAACTGATCAAATACGCACCAAACAAAAGTCCCGGAATCAATAAAAATATGAATAAATACCAGCGAAGATTGAATCTTACCCTAACAATTCTTCTTAATGCCTTAAATGTTTGTTTTTTTCCGGAAAACTTAAGTAAGAAAAAAAGAGCAACCAGAGAAGGGACGTAGGTATTCACTTTTACTAAAAAATTGAATTCTGTATTCCCTTGAAAACTAAAAATGACTGCCGGTAAGCAAACGATCCATGAAATACAAAGGGTTGCAAGAAAATAAAATCTTAGTTCTTTTTTTTGATTTTTAAATACTATTTTTTTCATGTTTTCACCCAATTACTTTTTTCAAATCATCCAGAAAATTGTTGACGACCATTTTGTATATCTCCGGCTGTTCTACCTGATGTAAATGGGAAGAATTGGGTATAACTGCCAAACGGGCGTTTTTAAAAGCCAACTGATAATCTTTACAAGTTTTTGGCGAAGCTTCATCCATATCCCCACAGGTAATTAGAACCGGTATATCTATTACCTTAACCTGATTCATCACATCAAAATCTTTCAACTTACCGGTAATGGTAAATTCACTAGGTCCCCACATGGTCATGTAAACTTCCATGTTCAGCTTTGAAAAAGCCTTATTTAAATTCTCAGGCCAGGGATCAATTTGGCATACATGCTTTTTGTAATAAGCCATCATGGCTGTTTCATAAGCTTGACCAAAATCAGAACGTTTTTCACCATCTTCAATTGCTTCTTGAATGGCCTTTGGCATCCTTTGAATGTTTTCTCTTTGGTCTTTTCCCCACATGGCAGCACTCAATATTGGACCAGAAAGAATAAGTCCCTTTACTCCCTGCGCTTTCTTTTGCAGCATATATGAACAAATCAGAGCCGTTCCCCAAGAAAACCCCATGAGCACAACTTCATTAAGTTTCAATTTTTCTCGAACCTGATCCAACTCTTCCACAAATAATTCCAAGGAGTAAACTTCTTTATCGCCAGCTGTATCAGAAAGATGGCTTCCCAGTTGATTGTAGAAATACACCGGTCTGTTTTCAGCAAAATCTTCAACCGTTTCAGTCATGGATAAAAACCCGGGCCCTCCATGAACCACTAATAAAGGTATCCCTTTTTTCTCTTTGCCAAAAACACATCCCCATATTTTACCTGCTTTTGTTTCAAGGAAAAATTCAGTCATGACTAACCCCCATGATTATTTTTTCGTTTTTATAATAAAAAAACCGGAGTCATTTAACCCCGGTTGGTTTATAAGCATCTTACCTTATTTAGTAATCATACATACTTTTATTTCTGTACCGAAGGCTTCTATTGTGTTCCACATGACATGTTTTTCCTCTGATGCACCCATACCGGTGGCATATAACGAATAAGAACCTTCCCCTCTCTTCTCCGGAATGATTTGTTGTTTAAATAAATCCAATAACTCCGGAAAATTCTGATATAGCGAATCGGTTAATGTATTTCGCCCGATTTCTGCAGCATCCGCGTCATAAAGAATTATTCCTCTTTTGTCAGTCACAACAATATCAATATTGTATCCGGCAATCTTTGATTCAATGATTGTTTTTAATGGAACAAGGTTAATACTCGTCATAATCGCTTCGTTTCCCCAATTCGATTGATTGCCTACACCTTTAAACGCTCTGGATAAATTGACCAATAATTCAGTAAAAACCTGGTTTTCCTGAACTGTAAAATGTTCGTACCCTATTGCAGAAAAAGTACTCACTGCAAACAATATAACGATGAGTGTGATCAATATTTTTCTCATTTTAAATACCCTCCCCAAATAAATATTACATCCTGTCATCATTTTCACTGTTGATCTAATTATAGCATAATACCCAATGCATGACTTATTTATGTTCTTCTGTGATAAAATGGAGGTAGTTTGATAATGAAAGGAAATCTGACTTTGAAGAAAGAAATAATCGAACACTATGGCTCATCCATATTTGAGCATTATGATTTACTCCCTCAGAGTATGGGAATTGTTGACTTAAATGGATGTTTTGTTTTTGTAAATAAGGCTTTTGAAAAAAATTTTAACCTGAAAAAGAACAATATGGAAGGGCAATCCGCTTTTAATTTTTGTGTGAATGAAAAACATAAACGTGAAGCAAAAGCCTTTTTTGAACAAATGAAATCAGGACAAGCTTTACCGGGCTCTCTTCCTAAATTGGAAGTTAACTGGGATTCACTTAAAATAGGTGAAGAAATAATCGGCTTTCTCTTTATCGTTAACCCGAATAACCATAACCAAGAAAATTACCCGTTAAAAAAACTTAAGCATAACAAAAAAAGCACTAAAGAATCACTTAATCAAGAATTGTTAAAATCGAATTTTGAATTGCAGTACACCAAAAAACTTTTGGAACTGGTTTTACAAAATGCAAAAATCGGTATTTGGAAATACAATTTCAAAACAAAAGTCAGTCAATACGATAAAGTGTGTCAACAAATATTCGGCTATGATCCTTCCTATCCAGGTGCAAAAATCCGATGGAAGGAACGTGTGGTAAGCGATTTCCAAGGCTACATTACCAATTCCATTATGGCTTATACAAAAGGGAAAATCCCTGAATTCGATGTCCAATATCAATTCAGACGTCTGGACGACAAGATTATATGGATCAGAGAAAAAGGCGAAATCGTTGAAACAGATGAAAAAGGCTCTCCTAAACTCCTTCTGGGAAGCGTAAGAGACATTACACCACAAAAGAACTTTGAAGAATTGCTGATCAAGGCAAAAGAAGATGCTGAAAAAACCAGTCAATTGAAAAGCGAATTGATTTCAAATGTCAACCACGAATTAAGAACACCTTTAACGATTATCATGGGAATGACTGAAACCATCATGATTTCTGAAGAGGATGATGATAAAAAGCGTTTTTTAAATCAAATCTACAATTCAGCCAACAGACTGTTAGACCTGATTAATGATATTCTGGATCTTTCAAAACTAGAAAATAAAGATATTCCCGTTCATAAGAAAAAGATCGATTTAAAAAATTTTCTATACGATTATGTGGCTGGCATCAAGATTCAAGCAGATTCTCAAAAACTTAAAACACTGGCCATCATCGAAAACGATGTTCCCAAAACAATAAATGTAGATAAAACAAAACTCCTGCAAATTCTCAACAACCTCTTTGGAAACGCATTGAAATACACAAAAACGGGAGAGATCGGGCTTCGTGTCAGTTGTAGGAATAAAAAAGTCACCTTTTCCATTTTCGATTCCGGTGTCGGAATTCCAAAAAAAGACCTTGAAAAGATCTTTGAACGTTTTTATCAAGTTGATTCATCAAATAGGAAAAAGCACAAAGGTACGGGATTAGGCCTTTCCATAGTTAAAAATCTCGTTGAAATCATGAATGGGACTATTTCTGTTTTTAGTACAGAAGGTAAAGGAACCTGTTTTAAATTTGAACTTCCCATAAATTAAATATTTTTTTGAGGTTTTTTTAATAAAATTGACGTTATTTTTTCGTCTGAACCACTCTAAACCCCGTTGTGAAACTTCCGAAATTCACATATTGAGCGAGTCTCATTGCAACTCGACAAAAATTAGACGAATTATACCAACTACCTCCCCGCAAAACTCTTTGACTATCAGGATTGGAAGCAGGGCCTATGGGATTTTCCAATGGTGACTCATAATAATAAGTTCCCTTGTACCAATCATGACACCATTCCCATACATTTCCACTCATATCATACAAACCTATTTCATTGGGTTCCTTTCTCTTCTTTTCATGAGTACCTTTTCCCCCGGCTATAGGATAAGCAGCATTTGTTGAATTATCACTATACCAACCCACATCATTAAGTACATCTCCACCCGAATATTTATAATCATCATCCGTGGCATAATCATTTTGCGCTCCTCTTGCAGAATATTCCCATTCAGCTTCTGTAGGCAGCCTGTAGCCTTCAACTTGTGTAATATCCGTTGTGGGATTTCCTGCGCTATTTAATAGTGTTCCGTCACTTGTATCATATGCCTCGCTGACGCCCATTTTCCGACTCAACCAATTGCAGTATTCAATTGCGCCCCACCAGGTTATATGTGTTACAGGGTAATCAACTTTTCCCGGATATTTTAACCGGTGTGCACCTCCAGCGTAATAATATTCACACGTCTCCTCATCATTCTCGATCATCTCATGACCGTTATAAAATCCACTTTCAGGAACACCGGCACCATTTAAAAATTCTAAAAACTCTCCAATGGTT
>Ga0272443_10001301_pt1 | contig 37595 bp, 60 predicted proteins | sample SSMAcet12_FD_193581 | JGI IMG/M metagenome (GOLD analysis project Ga0272443, IMG submission 193581) | Marine sediment archaeal communities from Little Sippewissett salt marsh, Falmouth, MA, United States - SSM-Acet-12 | ecosystem: Environmental > Aquatic > Marine > Wetlands > Sediment ...
GCTGGCATCATTTTGGCAAGGGCAATAATCCAGTACGTCGGTTTTTTGAACTATCTGAGCAGAATATTGACTTTCTCATGAACTCGATTGTAAATGCTTTTAAGAGGCGGGGGTTATGACTAATAAGCAAATAATAATCCTGCGTAAATTCAGGGAAGTTATCAAGGAGATTGGCAGGTTTAACTTTGTCGGGTTCTATGAAAATTTTGACGACTTCAAAAGGGCAAGCTCAGACCAGAATTCACCGGCTGTTTTGTTGCAGGATTCTGACGAATTGCCGGTTGATGATCAAGAACCTCAATTAATAAGGAAGTTATACCAGATAAGAGTCTGGTTTTACAGATATATAGGTAAGAATGAAACTCAAACCTTACTTGATGATCAGGCAGCGATTGAAGATGCTATTATGGACAATTCAACTTTAACTGAATTAGGTGATGATGCTCTTTGCATAAGCTGGGCTGGCTGTCAGAAAGGTGATGAGTTAGATGTTTTTAACTATCGTAATGTTGGATTTTTAGAAAATTGGCACGCAAGGGTGATAACCTTCAACGTGCTATATAGAACAGAGAGGTAAATAATGGATAAAACTCTAATTCCATTTAAGCTACTTATGAAGCCATGCTCTTGGCGGACAAAAGAGGGTAAGGTTTATAAGCTTGGCAATAAGGATTTACAAAAAACAGGTCTGCCGGAAGATGTATTTAAGGCAATCAAGAAAACCGGCAGGATAGAAGAATTGAATAAGCCTAAAGTAATTAAGGAGAAAGATAATGGCAACAAGACAAAGGCATAATGCCATTCTGTTAATGGTAAAAGAAACTGAATACGGGACAGCGGTCACGACCCCGACTGATAAATTCCCTGATCAGTTTGTACCAAATATTGATTACAACAAGATACAATTACCATATAAGACGCAGACACTTGAGCCACAAGCTGCTTCTGTTGTTCAAGGTCGGCAAATGCACACATTCCAGACAACCGGATATTTAACAGCTTCACATGGCATATTGTTTGAAGCATTTTTCAGCGCTGCAACCTATGCTCTGCAAACATCAGACGGTGGATATTCTTATACGATTTATTATGCTTATCCGGCAAGTAGTTCTGACGCAGGTGATGGCTTTAAGTGTACTGGATGCAGATTGCAGGATTTGGTTTTATCAAAAGACGGTGAATTCTGGAGATATACGGCTACATGGCGGGCAAAAGAAATTGATCCAGAACAATCTTTAGACGGATTAACATTGACGACAATTACTGATACAACTGCACCTGAAGAACTTCCATGTCTGTTTCAATACACAACCTGTGATTTATTGGATGATGCTGCTGTTGCTGAAATGCTTGACATGACGGTCGAATTACACAATATATTTGCTTCTGATGATGTCAGTTTTACCAATAATCAAGACAGACAACGTGATGTTATCTGCGGAGTCAACTGCAAAATATCAGGAAGGGTTTTATATGATACTGTCAAAGATGCAACAGTTTATGATAATATCTGGGGTAGTTTAAAAGAAGATAAGATAAATATCCTTGATGGGGATGATGAGGGGTTTAACATAGTAACTTGGGGTAAATACGCTGGTTATACATTACCTGATGAAGATATGTGTCTTTATGAGACTCCTTTTGAAAAAGAAATCTATGGTAACTCAAGCAATACAGCCATAACAGTAACTGAGACATAAGATGGATAAGATAAAATCTTGTTTCATGCACGAGCAGCCTGACTTCTATTTTGAGGTTATAGTAGATGACCAGAATATCGGTACAGCCCGGATGTTAAGCAAATACGATCTTGGCATTATCAACCGTAAATGTGGTATGAAACTTCGGCTTGATGATGATGGTAACCCTAAAACTGTTAAGGTGAAAGATAAGGAATACCCTGATATGGAATGGGATAACCAAGCCATGATCGACTGGAAAATCCTATTGTCATTTGGCGGGGTAGATGGCGGTATAAACTACCGGGTTGGCGAAGAACACTGGAATTTGACAGATAAAGACGGTAAAATTGCTCAGGTCAACATCAGGAATATAAGATTTCTTGATCCTAACCTAAAAGCAAGGATATTTACCAAGATAACCAAGAAACAGGCTGAATGGGAAAATAACGGTGAGGCGATAGCAAAAAACTGAAAAGGGCTGTTCTGCTATTCAGTAATAATACTGCTTCAGCAGAGCAGCTAATAAACAGTCAAGGTAAGCAGGCAATATGCACTTTTTGTCAAAGGCAGGATAAATGCACAAAGGAATATCAAAAGGTTCTGGATTGCAATTATCGGGTAATAAACGCCGATTCAGACTTAGCCGACACTGGGAAATATCCGCTTCCGGGCGGATTAGAAAAACAGCCAATGTGGTTTATGCAATTGACAAAAGTATTGAGATCAGCACGGGCAGAAGCGAAACGAGCAAAGGATAAAAGGGATGGCAACCAGAAAACTGGACATCATAATAGACCAAAAGGGCGCTAAGTTAGCCGAAGGTGAACAAAAACAGCTTGATAATGCGATAAATAAGACAAAGTCTGATTTACGCAAATATTCAACTGATACAGATAAGGCTAAACTAACCCAGGATAAGATGACCAAATCAACTGACGGGTTGAAAACATCTGTCAGCTCTTTACGCAGTAGTTATTTACTCGTTGCAGCAGCTATGGCTGCGGTTGGTTATGCTGTTAACCAGAACCTTGAACTTATCCGGGCTGATAATGTAGAGACAGAAAAGCTTGCTGCGATAATCAAAGCAACTGGTGGATCTGCTGGTGTAACTGCCAATCAGATGGTTCAGCTTGCAAAAGAAATACAAAACAGTGCAGGCATAAGCAATACAATGACTATGCAAGCAGAAGCCCTTATTCTAACATTTGTTAATATTAGTGGCAGCGTAATCCCCAGGACAATGAATGCTATTGCTGATATGTCAACTCTGTTTGGCGGTATGCGTGAGGCTGCCGTGCAACTTGGCAAGGCATTGAATGACCCGACAATAGGATTAACAGCATTACAGCGAGTTGGAATAACATTTTCAGAAACTCAAAAAGAAATGATTAAGGGATTTCAAGAATCTGGTGACATTTTAAAGGCACAAGAAGTTATCCTGACTGAGCTTGAAAATGAATTTGGCGGTACAGCACGTGCTATTGCCCTTAATACAAATATTCTTAAAGCTTCTTTCGATGACCTTAGAAAAGCTACTGCCGCTGGGCTGGAAGATGCTGTTCAATCTGCTTCTGGTGCTGCAATACCACTAATTCAAGCTGTTACTGATGCGATTAATCTTTATCGCCTTGAAGTTGAAATGACATCTGAGGCATATAATGATCTGTCAGAAGATGCAAAGAAATCTCTTGAAGACCAGAAGACAGCTATTCTGGAAAATGCCGTGGCTACAGATGGGTTAGCTTTAATATTAAAAGCACTTATTCCTATTGGTATTGATATAAAAGATACCTATATTGATATAAGTAAAATACTTTTAGGATTACAAGCACCTGGGATTGTTGCAACATTTGGCATTTTAGATAAAGTCCTTGATTCCGTATTAGAAAAGCTTAAAATGACTGGGTCACAAATGGTTGCCGAAGAACTATTAGAAGGAATGGTTAAGCAATCATCAGAACTTAAAGAAAACTTCGACAACATGACAGTCAAACAGCTTCAATCCGAATTAGCTGACACAAAGGCTCAGTTGGAAGGTTTGCAGAAAATAGGTTTAACCGCCGAATTTGAATTAAAGCTGAAAACCAAAATTGTCAATCTGGAAAATGAGATTACACAAATCCAGAACCAGATAGCTGATGAGTTGGAATTGGCTGAAAGCACGATTAAAGTTAAGCCAACGATTGAAGTTGAAACTGATGACATTTTTGAAAAGATGACTGCTGATATAGATGAGTCACTTGCGGGACTGCCTGAGAAAGAAATTCATATTGAAGCTATTGCAGACTTCGATCTTTCAAGCTCAATTGAACCGACTTCAGTTACGCTTCAGGCTCAGGTAGAATTCTTAAAAGACTATATATCCGAATTAGAAACTTTCAGGAATCTTGGCTTAGATGTCTGGGAACAATTATCCGGGACTTTAGAATCCTATGCTAATAATGCTGCTGATCTATATGAAATGGATCAGATGAGCTATGAACAATACCTTGCTATTCTGGAAATAAAGAAACAGGCTGACGAGGAATATCTCGAACATAAAAAGGAGATATTTGAGGAAGAGCACGAATTTGAGTTGGGTCTTGCTTATTCTGCTGTAGACACCTACAAAGAAGCTTTTTCGGATATATTGGTTGAAGGTAAAAGCTTTTCAGATACAATGTCCAGCTTTTTTGATAATTTAAAGAACAATGCAATAAGCTTTATCCTTGATTATGCTGCCGAATATGTTAAGCAACAAATAGTAATGCAGGCAGTTTCTAAAGCTGCACAGGCAACTGCAATTGCTTCTGCCACCGCAACTGGGGCAGCAATATCATCAGCAATGGCTACCCCTGCCGCATTAACAACATTGGCTTCTTTTGCTGCTAATGTTGCCCCTTCACAGGCTGGGATAGCATCAACAATCGGACTTGCTCATTCTTTTAAAGAGCAGGGTTTTGAAGGTTGGGTTGATCAGCCGACCATGTTTGTTGTAGGTGAAAGAAACAAAGGTGCTGTGCCACAAAGGGAATATGTTTCAATTACCCCCGAAGCTCAATTTAACCCGATGCGTGGTGGTAATGGTAGCATAATAAATGATCAACTATTAACTGAAATGAGGGAAGTAAAGAAAGAGATCAAGAAGTGGCAGGAAATAGAGGCTCAGAAGCCAAAATATCTGGTTAGGACAATAGATAAAGTTGAAATGTATGAAAATACAGAACAGGGGCGGATAACGTCAGCAGAGGTCAATCTTGGCGGATAAAGAATTAAAATTCTATTATGAGGGTAATCTATCATTTACTTTGACAAGTTCCGATTTCTGGAATTTCAAATGCTCCGGTAAAAGAATGACTGGCACATCTGATTTTACTCTTGTCCCGCAAAGAATTAGCCTGACTACGCCTTATGATTCGACTATAGCACCAATATTATTGATTGGTAATGAATATTCCAGAAATATATCAAAATATGTAATTCATTATTATGATAACAATTCAAAGATAGGTGAGTTCTATGTTGATACATCCCAAACAACTTATGACAAGAGAAACGGCTTAGTTGATATTAGTGCCTATGATACAATGTGGCTACTAAAGCAATTTTCTGACTTAACTTATAGTGACAGTCTTATACAACCAGGCAAAGAATTAGCTACGTTTTTATCTGAATATATAGACGAAATTGAATCTGAAATGAATAATGATATTACCATTAATCCAATTATTGATGCTGAAAAAAATGCCCGGATTACAGGAAATTACATAAATCTTTTTTATGCTAATCTTGAAGAAAATATGCAGAATGAGGGCATTGAAACATCGGGTGCAGGCATTTCTTTAACAAAAAATTATGCAGTTATTCCAGATACAAACCCCCTTGATTGGATTAGTTTCTTAGCTTGGGGTGAGGCAACTGAAACATATAACAATGATGACGTTTCGATAGATTTTTACATAATTCATTACCGGGTTTATGCCAATATGCAATGGGAAAAGATAAAGAGTGACAAATATCATTTAGATCGAACTCAAGTAGATTCTGGTGACTATGAATCTTTCTTTAATATGATAGATAATGCAATCTATTATGGTTATACCGGACAATACACGGGTATTGACAGAGATACTTTGATTTATAATTGGAGTGATAGTAAAAGAGCTTATGCCTATGACACAAATACTAATTATCTGGCTTATTCGGGCGAAATATATCCAGACAGGTTTATAGTAATAGATTATAGAGATGAGTTTCCATATTATTCAGCAAGAAATTCCGGGAACAAATATTTTGATGTTATCAAGGCTGGTTTAATATTATATAATTATTATTTGTATGCTGACTCAGGTGGGAATATCCATATACAAAATAAAAATGTCAGTAATATTGGCGGGGCTATTCCTTCTGCAATAACTATTTCTGAAGATGATATATTTAATTTCAAAAGCTATAAAATAACGAAAGAGGAAGTGCCACTAACTAAGCTTAATATTTTGACCGGTGAAACTGATATTTTGAAAGAAGAAGTTGCATCTGATTACGCATTATATTTTTCCGATAAAGAAGGTGTTTCCTGTCAGATATATGGCATTGAAACTTATGATCTGGATATTTTGTCGGTGATTAGTTTATATTCTGTCAGTTACCGGATAATATCAATAAAAAAGGATTATGACCAGAATGAATATGATATAAAGGTAATAAGGATTTAGAATGGGTAATGCTAAGAACTGGCTAAATTTCGGATCTGTCAGAATTCAGGATAAAGATGAAGAATATGACATTGAATTTACTGAAGCAAGCGGGCGGATATACTATAAACCGCACTATGCTTATAAAAGATATTCTGACAATGGAACCCTTAAATATCGGCTTGACGGCTTTGAAATTTACATTGAAATGGACGAAATGTATAACATAGACTCAAATGACTACACAAAATATCAAAACTTAGCACGGGTTCTAAATTCTCTTGTCTATGTTTCAACTGATACTGAAGATCGTTATGCTACCATTACTGCACGATATAATGATGGTGCAGATGAGAAAAATGTCAAATATGATTGCATTTTAACTTCTGATGTTTCACCCCAGGATATTGCCAGGATTAATACAGGTCAGGTCATGGCTCTTTCTTGGCAGGCAAATAAAAGATATAACAATATCCCTGATATAGTTGAAGGAATTTCTGATAACTATTTAGTTGATGAAAATGGTGATTTCTTAGTTGATGAAAATGGTGATTATTTAACCGATACAGAGTAAGGAGAAAATAAAAATGAAAAAATTAATATTTATAATGCTGTTAGTTATCCCGATAATGTTATCTTCAGGCACTTTCAGAATCAATACTCAAGGTGCAGCTACCCCGGCTGATGCCGATGTTTTCCTTCTGGAAGATCAAAACGATTCATGGAATGCTAAAAAAGTAACTGCTACTAATCTGGCTGCTTATATAGCAGCAGAAATCCAAGGCGTTTCAATGACATTGACAGCAGTTACAATTGATAATGATGCCGGGACAAATGCAATTTCCAATATCGGTAATGCTGACATAAAAGCTGCTGCCGGTATTGAATTTTCTAAAATGGAAGCATTGACCAATGACCGGGTTTGTGTTACTTCTGGTGATGAAGTAACCGCCGGTGATGTCACCACAACTGAGCTTGCTATTTTGGATGACCTTCAGCCGACTAAAACTGAGCTTGCTATTTGCGATGGTGCCCAGAATGAATCTGTTTATGATTTTGGCAATGGGGTTGCGATTAAGTCAAATGGCAGTATTATTGCAAACTTTGACGCAACAATTACAAATAGTGTATATCCAGGCACTGATGATACCTATGATTTTGGTACTGTCGGCGTGGAGTGGCAGGATGGATATTTTGATGGCACGGTTTATGCTGATGCTCTTGATTTCAATGGAACAGCAATTACTGCAACCGGGGCAGAATTAAATTATACTGATGGTTGTACTGGTGATATAAATGGGAAGGGACAGGGATTGACAAAAAGAACCGGAGTAACTATTACCGGTGATACAACTCTTGGTGCTTCTGATGAGGGATTTGTCCCTTGTGATACTTCGGGGGGAAATATTGATTTAACATTACCAGCAATCGGATTAAGTAATGCTGGTGTGGTTTACCTTATTACATTAACAACTGGCGGGAATAATTTAAGAATATTAGATAATGGTGCTGATGCTGGCTTTAGCATGGCAACTGGTGATGACACCCAGGCGACCGGGACGTCAATAACATTCTCAACTGCCGGGGATTGTGTTGTCTTACGTTCTCCAGGTTATACTGGCGGAAGATGGATAATTCTTGGCGGTTATGGTATTGATTTACCTTAAATTAATTGGAGGAAAATAAAAATGGATTTATTACACGGAATTCAGGATTCAGCTACCGGGACAACCACCGGAAGCTATGTTAATGCTTTACAGATGGCTATTTCACCGATAAAATCGACTTCCTTTGTAATTAAGAATACTGGCGGTGCAGAATCTATGTATTATAAGGTTCTTATATACAGAAATGCTGACGGCAGTTATTCAGAGGAATATGTAACGGAAACGAGCATTGCAGCGGGCGGACAAGACGAGGTTAATATCAATGATACACCACACACAAAGGCAATCGTTCAAGTCAAGAGCAATTCCGGTGCTACTACTTACGGAGTTGAGGGCGTTCAACTAAGGGGATAATATGCGAAAGAAAATTATTATAATAGGATTTCTATTATTGACAGTTCTCTTATCTGGGTCTGTCACTGATAGGATAAAAGCAAGAATAACATCTCCGGCTGCTAACCAGATTTTGGAATATGATGCTACCTACCGGTATTTCAAGAATACATCAACACCGGCATTTACAAGCCTTTCGATTGCTGATATTTACATTGATGAAGATGCAAACACCAACTGGACAATCGGTAAAGACGGGTCAAACAATTTCCTGATCAGATACAAATCAGGCGGGTCATGGGCAACTAAGCTCACCCTGGACAGCAATGCTGACCTGACATCGTTAAGGAATGTAACGGCAACCGGGAGCATCACCGGGGTTGGCGGTTCATTAACAAATCTTTCTGCTTTATCACTTGCCAATAATACTTATATCCAATGGCGTAATGCTGCTGATAATGCTTGGCTGGACGTGATTAAGCTTAATTCCTCTGACGAACTTGAAATAACACCAGTAACGACCATATCTGATAATGTTAAGTTAGCACTGACTAAGAATTTCTATCTTGACGGTGGTGGTGATACTTACATTACATCTCCGTCTGCCGATGTATTAGATACCTATATCGGCGGTGTTGAAGTTACCTACACAGAAGATACAGACATAACCTTTGATGTTGATGATGTTAATTTCTGGAAAGCAGATGTAACCAATGATGATTTTGATTTGTTGGGTGCTCTAAATATTGGGACTCTTTCTGGTGCTACGGACACTTATCAGACCCTAATTGACATGACCACAACAACAACCCTTAATGATGGCGATGCCATTGGATTTGCTATAAAAGTCGCCGGAGTATCTGGACTATCAGTAAAAGGGCTTTCTGATGGCACTACTCTTGATGAATTATGGACAGAACACCACAAAGCAACTGTTTACACCCCTTCTTCTGACCAAACAAGGACTGACGATTCGACAATTCTTGTTGACAATACAATTATAAGGGTTGTCGGTGATGGGGGGGCTGTTACCTTAGATGTGTCACCAGCTATTGAAGATGGTGTTTCTGATGGGCAAATGATAATAATTCAAGGTACACACAACACAAATACCGTGACTATTGCTGATGATTGTAATTGTCAATTAGATTCTGGTGCTTCTGCTGTTCTTGGACAGGGTGATACAATTCAATTAATATGGGACTCTGGTGATTCGGACTGGTATGAGATTTCCAGAAGTGCCAATTAGGGAAAACACCATGAAATACATATTAATACTACTGCTAATCATATCTGGCACATTATGTGCTGACTTGACAACAACCGGCAATGAATATTTTTATTCAACGCCGAAACAAGATACGGTTGCCGTTAATACGTATAGCAGTCTTGATATGTCGGCAGGATCTGGGTTGACCGGGTCTGATGTATTTGATATGCTAATTAGGGAAAGACAGACAAGGATAAGACAATATGGTACAGTAAAGCAAATAAAAATGTATGTCCATACAGTTGTCCCAGATTCCTTGTTTGTGAAAATATGGAGAAAATCAGGCTCTAATTATACGCTTATTGGTTCATCTGAAAACATATCCTCTGAACTCAGCACGTCAACTATAAACACTGTTACGCTTACAAGCCCTATTTCTAACGTTCAAGAAGGAGACTATATTGGATTTACGGTATATGCCGATTCTTCTGACATAGAAAATACCGTTCTGTCTATCGGCACAACCGATACAAGCGAAACAAATAAATCATATTACACAAGTTCGCTTTCTTCTTCCCCTGTTGAATGGGAGTCCGTTGGTACTGGATATGACTATTTTTGCAACATTCAATGTTTAATGGATGCACCGGATTTTATCTGCATAGGCGGAAGTCTTGCACAGGGTAAAACTGGGAACAATTCATTTATATCAGATGACACCGCAGAAGATTTAGACGGAACTGTTGAATATTGGCTGTCTTATTATCTTGGCGGATATACCTACCAGAATATGGGGCATGGTGGAGATACTACAACCGATGTTTTAAATAGAATACAGGCTGACTGTATAGATCTTTCTCCAAGATTTTGTCTTATATTTTCCGGCGGAAATGATATTCGCACCGGTGTTCCACAAGAGACTATATTTAATAACTATGTAGATATTTTTGATTTATGCCAAACAAATGACATCCCTTGTATTCTAACTAAGGGAGCACCACATAACAATCGAACCAATGAGCAATGGCAAACATACGATAGCCTTAACGTAAGAATTGACACTCTTGTTGCTGACTATGATGGGTTTTTATCTGTAGATTTTAAGCCTTATCTGGGTCAATATAGGTCAGGTGGAGATGATGGCAATCTTTGGGATATAATTGACGTCTATAGTGTAGGAGACGGAGCACACTATACACCTGCCGGATATGCCATTATGGGTGAAGCAATATATGATAAAATCAACAGCACAACAATTTCTGTTTCTGGCGGAATAGATATAAATGGACTTCAGAGCTATTGGAGTCTTGATAAATCAGACGTTAAAAGCACAACTGTTAAAGATAAATCGGGAAATGGAAATTCTGCCGTCTGTGCAGAAAGTCCGGCATTCTCAACTGATCAGAACGGTGTTGCTAATCAATCTATATACTTTGACGGCGATCAATCAATTAGAATAACAGACTTTGACCCGACTGGCGATAGTGGAAAATATCTGTCCTGTTTTTCGTGGGTTAATGTGGTAACTTATGGTGGCAATCAGCCCATATTTGCCCAATATGACCCAGACGTTGACAAAAGAGCAATCATTATGATAATCAAAAATACTGGCGTTTTTTCCACAATACTTTCAGACGATGGAACTTTGGATGTTGGTCATGGGAAAAAATATGACGGCACAAGCAATTTGTTTGACACTTGGCATCACGTTGGGTTTACTTGGAATAATGGAACCCTTAAACTTTATGTAGATGGCGAAGAGATCACACCGGCAAAGGAACAAGATGATGCTATAACTACAATATACAATCCCGACATTGACATAATAATTGGAGCAAGGTTAAGTAATGGGGATGTAACATTACCACTTCAAGATGGTGGAATGATTAGTGATGTGCTTTTATATAATAGGGTTTTGACGGATGACCAAATATCTAATATCTATAACGCTGGTCTTAATACCGGAAAGTTTATACTAAATTAAACGTTAATTGATTATAAACATAATAAACCTGTGGGGACGGGGTTAAAAAGGAGCTTTTTTTATGGCTGATTTTAATGCTGAAAAAGAAATTGCTGTTTTGAAAAATACGATTGAGAATATTGTTGAGCAGATTTCTGAATTAAGTAGTAAATTAAATGAAAACATTACTAAAATCTATAAGAGGATTGACGGTAATGGTAACCCCGCAGGCTGTTTGACAAAAAGAGTATCTGATCTGGAGGGTGATATGAAGAGTGTCAAAGATCAAAATAAAATACAAACAAAGCTGATAGTTGCAACTTTGTTTTGCGTATTAGGATTACTGTCGAGTGGCATTTTCGCAATCGTGAGCTTTTTGTGAAAAATACCTGGAAACATTTTATTGCAGGTCTGATATTATATATTATATTAGATTTATCCGAAATAAAGCTCAATAAGTTTTGCATTATAGTGCTTATTCTGGTTCTTTTTGAGCTATATCAGGCTGTAAGGTGGTCTTATTCGACCACTATGCAAAATAATGAATTCTGGCAGGCTTTTAAAATCTATCTGAGCAATAAGACTATTGACACGATTTGTGATGTTCTGGCTGGAATTTTGGGGGCTGGGACTGCATTTTTTATCACAGGAGGTTGATGTTATGGAAAAGAAAATTAATGAATTAAAAGACAGGATTGAAAATCTGGAAAAAGAGATTGAGCAGATTAAGTATATGCTTGAACAGCCTGAGCCAGCAAGTCACATCCTGAAAACAACTATTCTTGAGCCGGACTGGGTAATATCATGTTGACTTTTATCTTAGGGATTGCTGTTGGTGTTATTTTGACATTACTTGGTCAGTATCTTTGTTTCAGGTATCTTGGTAAAAATCTATAAGGAAGGATAATGAATAAGTTTTTTTCAAGGAAATTCATAATAAACGCTGTCTTGGTTATCATTGCCACCTTTGCAATGTTTTTCGATTACTGCGTTTTCAAAGAATGGGCTGTATTTGCCTCTGTTGTATTTGGTTATTATGGATATGTTAATCTAAAAGATAAAAAGCCGGAATAAAAAGCTTGACAGATTATATTTGATTTGGTCTTTTTGATTCATATTTCCCCAGATCGTGGGGGCTTTCATAATACTCCTTGTTGGAAGGGCGGAGAACCCGCCCTTTTTTAATTGTATAAGTTTAGTATTGGGATTATCAAGGCTTCCTCACCACCTGAAACTGCATACTACACTCACAAGCAACAATCTTACTCACATCTCCAAATAGCCTAACTATCTTCCCGCAATTTTCACAGACCACATCCTTATGCTGGTTCTTCTTTATCCTCACGAACTGTGTTTTCTTCTTCTCCAAATAACAACTCCTCTACATCTATTGTATCATTATCAACGAACTGCTTTATCCTTTCGATAATATCCTCACCGTTTTCCAACATTAATTGATCAATACAGGTTGCGAACATATCACATATATTTTCCTTGCTGAAGCTGGTTAGATTGTCAAATCCTGCCCGGTAGATATAATAATGGAATATCTCATGTAAACAGATTAAAAATCCATCAGTTGAATTAATGAAATATGCTTTGTTATCTTGTAAGACAGCCCTGCCAGTATAATCCGGGGCAAATTGCAAAGAATTATCCGATACCTTGATTAGCTCGATTTCACGTGAGAATAGATTTATTTCCATTATTCCTCCAAGTTATATACATTTTCTGCGTGGTACTCACACGTTATGTCGCTTTAATTTTCAATTTTTTTGCTAATCTGATTAAACAATCAGAGCAACAAAGATCATAAGAATCTGGATGAGTTCCATCTCCATTGTATTCAAAATTTGCAACTTCTAATTCTATTTTTGGATATTTTTCGTCTGGAATTATACATTTGCATACATCACAAACTACTGCAAATCTATCATTTTCTATTAATTCTGTACCTATTTTTTTAAAAGCCATGTTTTCTCCTTGATTTTTTCGCAACATAACAAGCGAACCAGTGCTAACCGCACCGCTTTCACCCACCGTTATCACCACCTCACCCCAAACCCCAAACCATACCAAAACACCAAATCTGAGTCAATGCCAACGGAAGGGGCAAATATTAGTCTCTTATACCTTGCCACAATGGGTGAAATGACACCCAGAATCAACGATCTATTTTTCTGAGTATAAAAACACATCTGGGAAGAAAACTGCCAATCTGGCAACGGTATTTCTTTTGTGACAGTTATTTTTGGAATCCCGGTCACGGTTGTTTCAACGTCAAAACTCTGGGTTAGATAATGGTATTTCAGGTCTTGATAGAACTGCAAGCCCTGATGATCATAATCATATCTGGTTATTGCAACCCGGTTATCCTGCTCATCGGGCATTATCTCAGCCACAGTCTTTTCAACTATCTTTTCAGGTTCCTTTGTGATATAGATAATCTTTGGCTTAGGCTGTTCTTGTTCTTCCCGCTGTTCAACTACTGCCGGGATCCCTGTCACCTTTTCCGTAACTGGATGCGGTATCGGGAAGCTGGCAACTGAGATTGTTTCCTTGATTGACTTCTGCCCTGCCCGGTATCGGAATTCACCGTAAGCAAATACGGCAATTATAATCAGCAATGTTATGGACAGTTTCTTATGCTTGCCAATAAAATTTATTATCGTTATTATTGTTTTCATTCGTTCTCCTTATTTATGCTATATATGTATTATGTTTTTTCAGTTTAGTCCCAATACTGAATTTAATATTTTCCAGATATTTTGTTCTTATGCTAAATTCGATATACATTGGTTCCACACTAACTAACCTAACATATTTTTCAGGATTAATAACTAAGCTTATCAAATCTCCTTTTATATTCAAATCGTCTGCTGTTATTTCTATTTCATTGCCAGCATTAATATCATCAAAACAGTCATTCTCTAAAATAATCCATTGCCCGGTATGTTTGCAAAAAAGCTTTCCATTAATTTTAATCTCTGTCATTATTTCTCCTTGTCAACGTCAATCAACACAGCCGGTTTATCTGTTCTGAATTCTATATTGCCCCTTGAACCATTGCCCGTAATAGATATGCTGATATCATAAGAAACAAAACATTCTTTCAGTAGATAATCACCAACAATTATATCAACTTTGGTATTATCTGAAACAGTTTCTTCTATAATGAGCTTTTTTCTTTCACTCTCGTTATTGATCGGTGGAAAAGGCATCCAGTGTGTCACACTTTTTGCAAAAGGCTTCAATTTAACATTCCATTTATTATTTTCATAAATACCTACATCTCTATATGGAATATCTTCATCCAGTGAATCGGCAAGGATTAAAACTAAAACACCATCATCTGGCACCCTATCTTTTATGCTTATCCATTTCATTATTCCTCCAAGTTATATACATTTTCTGCGTGGTACTCACACATTATACACACTAATCATCAACACAGTTTGATAATTTATGTCTTATCAATTCAACATCTTCTTTTGAGATAGTTAGTTTTCCTTCTTCATTGCGTACCTTAGCTTCTGAAAAAACTATAGTCATAGTTCCGTCATAATTAAATCTTATTCCATTTCCTTCATTATCTTCGTAATCTTCATAAGCTACATATTCAGTTTTTACTTTTTTGAAACACATATTTCCTCCGAATTAGTATGTATAACAAGCGTATCTATGTTCCGCAAAGCTGCACATCGCACACACCACCGTTATACGAACCATCACTACTCCTCATCTGTCACCCCAAATCCAATCTCAACCTTATCAGAATACTCCAATTCAGGATATTCCCGGTTGTCGATCTCCGGCTCAGGCTGACAATTCAAGATAGCAATGGTGCAGGGCTTTTTATAATATCTACACCATGCAATTAATCTATAACAACAGCCCTTACAGTTTTTTGGAAAGCTCATTATCTTCCCCAAATCAGCATAATCGCATCCCGACCATGCTCATTTGTTCTTTTCTTCCATTTAGTTACTTTCTCAAATCTTTCAGCATTCAATTTAGTACCCCCTTTAACAGGATGGCACAATTTAAAATCACAGCCCAAATCTGTCAAGAAATCTTCCCAAATTTTTGCGTCTCTCTTTACTGATCCAGCACCCTGCATTTTACTATTTGAGTCCCGACCATACCATTTTCTGAGCCGTGCATCTTCAACGTAAACCTTCAGCCTATCACCAACCTGTGCATAATAGCCCATGACAATCTGCCATGCCCGGTGGATCATCATTGACCCGCAGAAAACGATGACTGATTTATTTTTCAGGTTTTCATTGTATTTTGCAATTATCCCAACCCCGGTATTGACCCCTGTATCTATTCCGATTAATAATTCCTTCAGGTATTTATCATCAGCGTATGGTGCTTGACACATGATTACCTACCTTGCCAGTGATCTTATTTCATTGACCTGCATAATTTCTCTTGATTTCATTCTAACAAAAGCACCACAGTTTTTGCATTGATGGCATTGATATTTTCCGGCAGGCGTAAAATAGGCTTTTCCGGTTGCCTGTAATTTATCCGACCCGCAATGCGAACAGTGATTTTCTTTGCCGTCCATGTATAGATTGAGGTTGGGATGTGACTTCATGTAAGGTCTTAACTTTAGGTATAACTCTTCCAGGATAGATGTATCATTCCCGCAATATTCGTACATGGTTTGTAAGGCTGAGTCAACTATCTTCTTATCATATATGATAGACTCGATTACGTTCTTGTCATTTGTTTTGACTTCAGAGTGGACAGCTTCACCTATACAATCCCGCCAGTATTGAAAGCCCATCTCATATTTACCTGGCAATCCAAATTTTCGACACAGCCAATCCAATTTATGGCTTTCCGCTCCGCAGCCGAATATTCTTCTTGATTGTTTTAGTGTGTCTATAGTCTGGATAGGTGAATAAGGTGGAAGTCCATGCTTTATAAACATTCTGGCATTAGCTTTTTTAATGTCAAAATTTTCTACATTATGACCGATAATAATATCCGCTTCGTCAAGAAACTTCCACAGGTCGTTACAGATATGCTGATCATCTTTTCCAATTGCTTCTTTAGCTGTCAATCTACCCCCGAAAACTTCATCACCAAATAGCCATTTGCCCCGCCAGCACAGCATAAACCATTCATTGACTATTTGCTGGATATGGATATAATCATTACGCTTTAATTGCCAGACATAAACATCAACCGGGGCGGTCTCAATATCCAGTAACCCAATTTTAGCCGTTCTGTTATTAGTCAATCGTCTGTACTCTCTCTCATATCTATGAACAGACTCAATTTTCATATTTTCCAGCCTTGCCGTTTCTTCAATTCCATACTGGTCAATCAATCCCTGTATGTGAACCAATCTTGGAAATGCACTTGGCATAATTCCCCCTTATTCAAATTCCAGCCTAAGCTGTTCTCTTTCATTATCAATTCTTTCTTTCGCTATTTCGCAGTATTCTTTCGATATTTCACAACCAATCCAACGTCTATTGCTTCGTTCTGCCATCTTTGCTGTAGTTCCGCTTCCCATAAACGGGTCGAAAACAATGTCTCCTTCGTTTGACCACGATACGATATGGTCATATGCAAGTTTCTCTGGGAATATTGCAGGATGTTCATAAGCTATTTTATCTTTTGTTACGTGTCTACCACCAACATCATATTTCCACACATTGCCTCTTGATTTAAGTGTAGATACTTTTTCTTGATATTTTTTCTTACCAGAATCTTTTCTTTGTTTTGGCTTTCTTTTATCCATATAAAGTTTTTTTTCTTTAAGACAATTAAATGTATTTATAGTTGATTTGGTGAACACGAACATATATTCAAATTCTTGTTGGTATCTTTTACAATTCTGATGCAACCATTGTTTCTGATATATCATCGTATCGTGGAGATTAAATCCACATTCCATAAAATACAATGCTTGTCTAAAACTGCTTCCTGTTTCGCTTCCGTTTATGGTTGCGTCACCAACTACCCATACCACTACACCACCTTGCTTTGTAGTTCGATATAATTCCTTTGCCAGTTCTTCAAAGTTCCATGAATATCCTTTGTAGTCTCGCAGGTTATCATATGGCGGAGATGTTACTGTTAAATCGAATGTGTTATCATTTACTGTGTTTAGATATATTACATTGTCACAGCAAAATAGCTTTCCAGCCTCCGTTTCATAGTAGTGCTTCATTCAATCACCCTTTCAACAATCCAATTCTCATTATATACCTGTCTCTTTCCTGACTTGGTTTTCCTGTAATCACAATGTATGAACCCACTTGCCGGATAGACCCCGAAGCGGGTATAATCTGTGTATTTTATAAGTGCTTCAAGCAAGACCTGAATCTGCACATTGGCAGTCCAGTCAGTAGCACCAAACTCGCCGGGCAGAAAGCAGTGAGCACCTGTGCCACTCCTGCCTTTTTTCATATCCCACCATGAGGGACGGTAACCTGATTTTTCAGAGCACCAAATCCTAATCCCAGTCTCAGCCATAGTCCTTTCAATCGGGCGGATATGATATACCAAGATCAAATCAGCTATTCTGAGGCTAATCGGGTCTTGGGTTATACATAGATCTGATATGTTCATAATATCTCCTTATAACGATGTGTCAACAGGGACGTTGGACACTGGCGTTATAAGCCATAAACATTTCCACCATTATCTTGAATAATTTTAGTAAATTCATCTAATTTACAACCTGCCATTATTTTGATATTATCTTTCAAATATTTCGGAGAACATAACCAAGGAACTTCACCTTTGTTTATGTCTTCAACCGAATATGGTGAATTATAATGTCCTTCCGATGGTTCTTCTAAACATACATTGTCAATCGCAACTTTCTTTATTTCCCATCTTGGCGTTCCGTCTTCATTCCAATCTTCTGGAAATTTCTTGGCTCGGTCTGGTAAATCTTTTCTTGATGGCTCGTATGGTTCTCCTGCATTATGTTCGTATGGTCTATCATTCCAATCATCACCCCATTGTTCTGATAATTCTTGTGTTGTAAAGTAACACCAAGGCAGTTCTACATAACATAATTTAAAATTTTTCATATTTTTCTCCTTTCTATTTACGGCTTATAACAAGTTGCTCCACGAAACGTGGTAGCTCCACACGTTATGCAAATCGGGAATTCAATTCCTAATCTGCACAATATTTTGCAATCTCTTTCTGCAATTGTGTCTTTGAGCCACTGGCATTTTTCAAGAAATAAGCCCAGAGAATCCCCTTCTCTTTATCAAACTTATCGTTTGGACTTGTCTTGACGACTGTTTTCGTTCCATCATCCCAAAAAACTATTGTTGCCGGTGGAATGAACACAACTCTGTCAATATGGGTTGTGGCATAACAACCATAAGTGATATATCTAAAAGCGTCATAATCGTCAGTAAAAATTTTTAGCCTTATCTCTGCTTTATTTCCCTTGACTGAAGCCATAAATCCCCCTAAGCCAAAATCTCTATCTGGCTGCGTATTAGACATTTGATAATTGCATCTTCTTCATCATCGAAAACAGACCGTAGAAATTCAGTGTCAGTGATGTTTTCGATTATGTTATACTTGGCGTCGTGGTTATCCTCATGTTCGTATTTATCTTTCAGCCAAGCCTGATCATTGATATTGATTACCAATCGTGCCCTGATATTCCCGAATTCTGGATAGCTCAATCGGTCATACATCTCCTTACACCAATTCTCATCATTGATATTCTTCAGCATAGCCGATTTAGCATTTAGCTTGTGTTCTGAGATAAAGTGTTCTTTCAGCCAGTCTTGATCAGTTATACGCTTTACAATCCCACAACGCAAATACCAATCTTCCTCTACTTCGTATGCTTGTTTGAGAAACTCCTGGTCTTTCGTGTGTTCAAGCAGTGGCAGTTTTTCAGATAAGCTTTTACCTGCTCTTTTGTATTTATCAATGTCATTCATGACAACCTTCCATAACTCTTGCATTTAACCTGCTACAATGCGGACAGGGGTCGTTGACATGAACATCATCAGTAACAGTTGACTCGAATTCAGTCCCGCAGAAATTACATTCACATTTATGCTTTTTCTCTGGGTCAAGCCGTGGTTCTTTGTGCAAATAATCTTGACTGATAGCATGATAATCAACACGGCTTGCAAGATCAAAAAGATCATAATCCGGTAGTCTAAAACGAAATTCGTTCTCATTCCATTCTATCTCTTGCCAATTAACCGATCTGACAACACATTTTTTAGTTTCTTCGTCATCAAACTCATAGTAATATACAATGTCACCAGGATTAAATTCAGGTGCGTATTTGCCGAAAAAATCATTAATCCAGCCAGCAGTGTTGTCATCAGGAATAAGATTAATAACATCATTGGGTTTGAAGTGTGGTTTTAAGCTATCTAACATTTTATACTCCTTGTTTAGTTATTTAATTATTCTCAACATATTCTACAATATGCCAAGTATATCCCGGATAATCGGATATTAATGAGTCCCTTTTTATATATGCTTCTTCAAGTGTAAATTTAGCCGATTTCCAAATATCCTCAGCAAAACATAATCCATATCCATCATCTTCCTTTTCAAAGAAACTAATATCCTGCCAAATGTCATTAGATTCTATTCCCATTAAGATAAATTTCTTTTCCATGATTAACTCACATTCCAGTTTTCGCCGTCAAAAACCTTATGATATACCAACCAGAACCAGTAAAGGAACGCCTGCTGATCTTGGGTGAATGCACGACCAGAATAATAAGTATTACAGAATTGTTGGATTGTTGTCCAGTCCTGATTATTGGCAAAATCGGTATAATCATCATAGATATTGTACTGACTGTCAATATAAGTAAGATAGAGATTTGATTTCATTGTATCGGTGATAACTTCATTCGGATAGTTTTTGACCATGAAAATGTCAATATCAACCATGCTTAGATATTTGTCGTTAAACGCAGATGTAAACGCATCTTGGAAAAAGCCCCTGCTCTTTTCGATATTCTGATCCTGCTTATTAAAATAATAACACCCGCTTGCAATTATGATAAAAGCAAGCATAACACCAATCAATAACGCAAATAAATTATTTCTCATCTTTTCCTCCATTCGTCTCTTAGGACATTTTTAAATTTAGTTTCAATCCCTGTCAAGGATTTTGTTGCCCTGACCCAAAGATAGACAATTAGAATAACTGCAATTATGATCAGAACAGCCCAGAGAATACCGAGCAGTGATTTGTCTGAAGCTGTGATTATGTTTATCATTTCAACCTCCCTAAATCTCAGTTATATACATTTTCTGCGCAGCATTCAATCGTTATACGCATTAAGCATCGGTTATACTTAATCCGAGTAATCCAATTAAATCTATCATTTCATGTGATCCCCATTCATTTTCAATGTGAAATCCTGTTTCTGTTTCTGATAATATCTCCTGAATTTCTTTGTCGATAACTTGCACATTCCACCAGTTTCCATCTGCTCCAATAATTAGTGCGTCTTTGTGGTTCATTAATGTCTGTATTTTGTTTTTGAATGATAACTTGTTAAATTTCTTTGCTGCATCCTGATAATTTTGCAATGTTTTTAATTCCATAATTTTATCCTTTTAATTAATGCGTATAACAAGGCGTTCAGCGTGTCTACGCTGAACCACCCGACCGTTAAGGTGCAATCTCTCCGCTAAAATGGAACATCTTCATCAGTTACGGCTTCTTGCTGCTTGTCCGGCTCTTGCTGGCTAACATCTTCCCCTTTTTCCAGGAAACTAACCTTATTAGCAACGATCTCAGTTATCTTTCTATTCTGGTTGTTTCTATCCTGATAAGATCTGGTCTGCAAATATCCCTCAACAATGACAGGGCTGCCTTTATAGAGATTTTCTGCACACTTCCCAGCCCTTTTATCCCAAACAACCACATCGATATAACTGGTTTCCTGTTGCCATTCTCCATCTTTCTGGTAGCTTCGGTCAAAAGCTAAAGACAGCTTCGCAACCGCTGTCCCGTTGGGTGTATATTTCAATTCAATGTCTCTGGTCAACCGACCGGAGATTATGATACTGTTGATCCGTGGTAATCTTAATTCACTCATCTTACTCTCCTCACATTTGTTTTTGTCTTTCCATTTCAGTTTTACGATATGAAAGTATTGACTGATAGGCATTTACTTTTGCCTTTAATGACTCAATTTTGCTGAGTTGGTATTTCAGAATTCCCTCTGCTATTATAAGGTTTTTCTTGAATTCTGCGACAATGCCTTTAGCTGTTTTGTCTATTATACTTATCGGCATATTATCAGCTTTGAGCCGAGCTATTTCCAAGCCCAATTGCTTATCATATATAGCTTGTACTTCAGCAAGTTTATCATACAGATCCGGCAATCCCTCAACTGCTGTAGAATAATCATTAAAAGCCTTGAAAATCCCGGTCATTGCCTGTTCTGGGGTTATGTCTATCTGGCTCATTATTTCAACCCCATATCCCTTGAAATCCGGTCAAATTCTTTTGTTAAACTTTTTGCCTCTTTTATAGTAACTTCAAGGATTTGATTTTTATATGTTTCTTTGAGCTTAGATGTAAGATGGGGTCTTAATCTAAGGTAGTAGTCAACCAGATCAAGTTTCTTTATGATAAGATTAATATCATCTTTTGAAACGGCTGATTTGGCATCACCATGAAATATCCGCCCAGTTTCTTCAGAAATCTTTTCTTTTTCAAGAGCTAAATCAATTTGAGCATGAGCATCATCAATCATTAATTGCAAATCTTCCGGTGACGTATATTTTGGTTTTTTGCTGTCAGGTTCTTCACTATACTCATCTTTGTTTTGGTTTTCTGCGTTCATCTTATTGTTTATGTAATCGGTTAAATCTTTTATTTTCTTACCATGTTTATCAACCGGGATTGCTTTATTATTTATGTTTTCAGCATTAAGCCAGACGCCGGACATTCTGTAAACGTCTCTAAATATACCCCATTTAACACCAGCCAATTTTAAAGCGTCAGATGCTTCGCCCTTAAGCTTAATATTATCATCATTATTATAATTCTCAACCTCAACACCGGCACCCCATTTCCACAACCAGCCATCTTCAATCTTTATGCCGATCCCACAGAACATGGTGTTTTTGACCTGCTTGTAATCATCTTGCCACCCGGTAGGGGTAAGGACATTGTCAAGCCTATCTTCTAAATCACGGGCATCAAAATAAGGTACGCAAAATACGGATGTTTTAGGTCTATTTGAATTGTTTATCTTCCACTTATATTCTGGTAATGGTTCTCTGAGTTTACCCCAATCAATATTATTTTCCATCTTTATCCCCCTTATCATTATCATCGCCATTATCCTTTCTGATAACCTTATATAAACCGTTCTTATCTGGAACTGGCTCTATTTTGTATGTATTTTCTATTTTGCTTTTAGCATCATCAGCATTTACCTTTTCCCATGTTTCATAAAAAATATCAAGGGAATTTTCCAGGTTCTTGATGATGTAGTTTTTCACTTCGATTGTTCTTTTCAGCTCAGCCACTATCCTGTCATGGCTGATTTCTACCTGTTTTCTGTTCCCCAACAGGCATTCGTTATCAGCCTTCAGTTTGGCATTTTCGGTCAAAATCCTCTCAATTTCTTTACCATCCTTCATGTGGAAATAGTGACTCATTGCCATTTTCGTAACCATACGGCTGCCGACCTTGTCAAGGATTGCTGCGTTGACGGTTGGTAGGGTTACTTCCAATTCTTTCGCCAGATCAGCCTGGGTCATGTTATACTCTTTTAGCCGGGCTTTGATTTCTTTACCTGTTAAAATAAAAATTTCTAACATTATTCCTCCTCACTGTATTTAATTAATTCATTCAGTCTCTTTATGAGATATTTACCACTATACGTCCAACATGGACATGAACTATTTTCAATTATCTTTGGAAATAGTTTTTGGCAAATTGAGCAATCCCCTTCATCTTCATCTTCATTACGAAAAGCCCATTTTGGACAACCGGTCATGCTACCCTTTTTTATCAGATCAATCATCTCCTTAACTGCGGGTATTTCTTCGGGCAGTAATTTTATCAACTCCATTTTTTCCTCCTCATTTAATAAAGCCTGGAACACTAACAATGTGTCCCTTTACATTTCTAACAGTTTCAGGATGTCCCGTTGCCGGAGCAATTAAATCACCCCTGTTTGAAGCACTTTTAACCATCCCAGAAACAATAATAAAAACGCCTTCTTCTTCCTCAGGTAATCCTTCAATTTCTCCGAAAACCTGATTGCAGAAAAGGCGTTCGTCAAATTTTGAGAATGAAGCAGAAACCCTGGCAACACCTTCAGACTCAAAAACCCTACCATCATTCATTGCGATAGGGTGTGGAGTAAAATTTCTTAATCTCATAATTCCTCCTATTCAAATGACAAGCTGTCAATCGATTCAAGAAGAGATTTTTTATCACCTTTCTCGATATGCCTAAAATCAGATGGATAAAGGACAGTGTTTCTATATCTGTCTTCTACAAAGCCGTCAGAAATCAAATAGTCTTCCGACAATTCCTGATCTTCCCAATACTCTGTTTCAGGTTCAGGGGATGCTTTAACTGAATGTTTGGGATCAGGGTTGAGAATATCTTCAGCATCTTCTTTGGAAATAATGTGTTCTTCAAATAGAACGCGTTCCTTCCAATCCCCGATTGCTATTGATACGAACAGACCAAACCCTGTGTCAATGATTTCAGGATTGGAGATTGTCCCAGTGAGGGACTTACCTTCGCGGAATTCAAAATCTGATTCCTTAAAGGATTCAGACCTGGAGCCTCCAATAGCTCTAATAGAAACCATATCCTCGTAGAAACCTTCGGCTATAAAAACCCCCCTAAGATCATAAGGGAGTTTTTCCTGATTAATAAATTTTGCAAATATCATTTCTCCTCCTCATTTAATTCACAGGTCAAATTTAAATTAGCTTATATTTATTGTCAAATTCTTTTTATATTTTTTTTGTCCTTGACATTTTTTCGGGGATAATTATTTATTGAATCGACACAAAAATGGAGGAGAAAATGAAAGAATTACTTATTGCGATTTATACATTATTAATGTTTGCAATTTTAATTTTTATTGATCATTTTTCAATAAAAGTATCTGGACTTTCGTGTGCTTTATTTTTAATTGGGTCAGTATTAAATTTTATCGTAGGAATCATCAAAAAAAATTAAGGAGATTTTATGGAAACTATATTGGGTCAAGAATGTTATATCCCAGTATTTGAATTTACTGAGGATGAGTTCAAAAAAGAGATCGAGCTGATTGAAAAGAATGTACGGCATATAATTAGTAAGGGGCATCCGATAATATTGTACCGATCAGTCCGCACAGCAGAAGTATATGATACAACAAAATACTTCGTTGTTCGTGGTTTTGATGCTAAAAATGAAACAGTTGGTAGGTACGATAAAAACAAAAGATTCACCTTCTATCTAACAAATAATGAACGAAATTTAAAGCATAAATATCAGGTAATAATTGATATGATCAAAACCGGTGAGATATTATACAAATGGCTTCCTGGTGATGATGTTGAGATTAGGAGATAATGTCCAACGTGTGCCACGTGAAGATCGCAAAGCGATAAAGCGAGGTGGGCGTAAAAGTGGACACGTATGTTATGTGCAGAAAAATAAGGAGGAAAAATGAGAATCAACGTATTGAACAAAGAGGGAATGCTGACAGAAGAAGATAGAAAAGCAAAATTGGCTCATGGATGTGATCATTTAACATTTGAAACTTGTTTGGATTTATCAGAACCAATAAAAATATATAGTTATGGGTCAACCGATAAAGTAAGTTTAACAAATTATTCTAAAGACATTGCAAGCTTTATTACTTGGTGGACAATAATAGTATTAACTGACCTTAATGGTTTTTCTGGATTTCATAATGTAAGATTTGAACCAATAGGATTTACTGTTATACAATAGGCACATAATGCAAGTATCCAACATCTCAGTTGATACAGCGTTATACAACGCCAAGTACAATAAATAATACTTACAGGGGGTAAATATGGACTTATTAATAAAGACAAGGATTAATTATGAGCAGATCATATAAAGAGGACAACAGACCTTCATTTCAATTCTATCCTGATGATTGGATAGGTGAGCCAAGTCTCAGGTTATGCAGTTTAGCCGCAAAGGGACTATGGGTTGAAATGTTATGTATCATGTTTAAGGCGGAAAAAAGGGGTAATTTATCGGTCAATTCTAAGCAAATCGGAAGCAAAGAGTTAGCAAAATTAACTGGAACTGATGAACAAACAATAATCAAATTACTAACAGAGCTTGAAACTCTTGAAGTTTTCTCAAAGCATGATGATAACACGATTTATAACCGCAGAATGTATAATGAGTCAGAGAGAAAAAGGCAGATTTCCGAAGCAAGAGCCGAAGCTGGAAGGAGGGGCGGACATAAGCAAACTGGAAGAAAAGAACCAAGCAAAAAAGAAGCAAAACAGCCTTCTTCTTCTACTTCTTCTTCTTCTTCTACTTCTTCTTCTTCTTCTACTCCTACTTCTAAGAAAAGAACCCCCCAAACCCCCCAAGTATTTCCTGAATATCCTGAGGTGGAAAAATACTTTATTGAGAGAGCCTTTATTGAATTCAAAAAAATAGATATAGAAAATGCTAAGGCTCAGGCTAAACTATACTATCAAATCAGATCTGACAATAAATGGGTTAAAGCAAACAAGTCAAAAGTCAAGAACTGGAAAAATGACTGTATCCAATGGGTATTAAATCACAGGAAAGATATTTACAGCATATCGGGGATTACTTCAAATAAAAAGCTTAAACCAAAAATCAGAGCATGGCAATCTTTCAATAATATCCAAGAAATATCGGATTATTTTGCCGATCTGGAGAAAAAAAACATCATACCTGATTATCCAGCAAATGTAATTAAATTAATCAAAGCCTATCTATACCGTCCTCAATATTCAAAACATCCTGATTATAAACCACAGGAGTATTGGGATGGTAAATGGGAAGGATTGAGATAACGTGGCGGAGCTGCAACGCTTCGGTGAGCGACTTGTTATATCCCGACAGGGAAAGGAGAAGAAATGAGAAATCACGAAGGATGTATAAGAGCGTATATTAGGAGTAGCAAAGCATGGTACTCAAAGGTAATTGATCGAGAAGAAATAATGATTGGAATGTATCATCCAGAAGGTGGAACAAGTGGTGAATTTAAAATAGAATGGGTTGAAATTGGCAAATCAATAACTCCAATCCTGAAATGTTATGATGACGCTTGGTCTGCCTTATGGAACTTTAAAGATTTTCTTGAAGAATTATCTAAAATAGATAGCGAGAATATAGATGAATTTGGTGTTGTTCAGATATTGGATAGACTTGGGATAAAAGATATTACTGAATATCGTCAAAAATAAGGGATATAACGTGCGGGTACTGCGCAGAAAATGCGTATAACTGAGATAAATCAAATGTCCAGTTTATTAATGAAGAAAAAAGCCAACGATAGACACTAAACTATAAAAAGTGTCAAATGTTGTGAGGGGGATTGATGAAAGTTAGATTATTGGAAGATGCGCATAAAACATTTTTGCCAAAAGGCACAATTGGGACGCTTTATACTGATGAATGTTTCTGTAAAAGATTTATTCCAGATCAGCCAATAGATGAAAATTATCCATTTAGACCAGATGGTGCGTATATTGGCTCAAAAAAATATGAGGAGGTATAATTATGACCGGGATCATCTATTGTTCAATTATGGCGTTTGTATGTGGATATTTTGCAGTTAAGAAAACAAAAAGACATCACAGGCTTGAGAATATTATACTTTTGGCGATTATATTCATTGCAGGAGTTAGTGCGGGATTTTTAATTGACGGGATTATATATCCAAGCCTGCAATATTGATAAAGGTGGAAATAATGAGTTCAAAAGATATTCCTTTGTCGATAAAAAGATCTATTGCCTGTAAGGGTATTAAACTTGTACCAGTCACAAGAGATGAACATTGTTGGAACAGGATAAAATTAACGCATGGTGAAGTTGATGAATTGACAAAAATGGTTGTACGCGGGGTTATTATCAATAAAGACGAATTTTTGCCATTGGTAGCTGAGAGTATTGACGGCAATGAGTTTTTTATATACATTGAGGAAATACTTAAACTGTTAAATGATTATAATTAATTCAGAAACAAATTGCCTGATATTACCTGAATAGCAGTGTTATAAGACATATTATTCCTGTTATTGATATGATTATATTTTTTATAGACCATAAATAACAGAGTAATAAACATTTATAGCATACAATCTATATAATAAACAATTACTGGTAAAGTAAAACTTGACAAATCTTAATCTGTCATAAATCAGTTACACATGAAAATAATAAATAAAAAGATTGATGATTTAATCCCATATCATAACAACCCTCGGATAAATAATGATGCAGTAAATTATGTTGCATCAAGTATAAAAGAATTTGGATTTAAAGTACCGATAGTCATTGATGAATTTAATGTCATCATAACCGGGCATACTCGATTAAAGGCAGCAATAAAACTTGGATTGACGGAAGTTCCTTGCATATTAGCTGACGATTTGACAGAAACACAAATAAAAGCTTTCAGGATAGCAGACAATAAAACAAATGAATTTTCTTTCTGGGATTATCATAAATTAGATATTGAACTTGCTGAATTGAAAGATTTGAACTTTGATTATGATTTTGGGTTTATTAATCCAGATAACTACGGAACAGACTTTACATTACCAGATGGAGATAAAGAGCCATTTCAGCAAATGACATTTACATTAGCAGATGCACAGGCGAAAGTAATTAAATCAGCTTTAACATTAGCAAAAGATATTGATATAGAAACATACGGAAATGAGAATAGTAACGGAAACGCATTATTCGGGATAGTTCAGGAATGGGCAGAGCAAAAGACATCATAGTTAAGGTTATTCCGGCTAAGATAGGGAATGATTTTGTTCGGAAACATCACTATTCTGGGAAAGTAGATCCGAGAAGCTATGTTCATTTTGGATGTTTTATAGATAATACACTACATGGCGTTATGCAGTTATCACCAAGTATTTGTAAGCATAATTCAATTAATGTTGTTAAGGGTACCGGGTGGAATGAGTTTGTTGAATTGGCCAGATTAGCATTTGATGACTACCTACCTAAAAATAGTGAAAGCAGATGTCTGTCTATTATGTTCAAGCTATTAAGGAAAAACGCTCCCCATATCAAGTGGGTTGTATCTTATGCAGACGGGGCACAGTGCGGAGATGGCACAATATACAGGGCGAGCGGATTTAAGCTAATAGGCATTAAGAAAAACTCATCTATGTATAGAATGCCTAACGGTGATGTTGTCTGTAATTTAGTATTTGATCCAAGTTTTTCTTCTGATGGTGAAAACCAAAAAAGGATTAAATATGGTAAGGTTGGTAAATATAAGACTTGGAGTTCAATAAGATTTCTGAAACATATTGGAGCAGAGGCGATACCTGGATTTCAATTAAAATATATATACTTCTTAGATAAAGATAAAATAAAAGATTTAACAGTCCCGATACTACCATTTAGCAAAATAGATGAAATGAATGCCGGAATGTATAAAGGCGAAAAGATAAGTTTAGCAGATAGAAAAAATGCGGCTGCGTTAGAGAACGACTCTGATGACCAATCAGAGAAAGGCGGTGCGAATCCGACCCAGCCGCTCCAATAATTATGGCAAAGCGTGGCAGACCCAAAACAATAATTGACATTGAAGAAGCTGAAAAGCTTGGAATGTTGCAATGTACTTATAAAGAATGTTCTGCATGGCTCGGAATAGCTGAAAGTACATTAAAGACACACTCTGAGTTTTCAACTGCATATAAAAAAGGACTTGAAAAGGGCAAATTATCATTGAGGAGATCACAATTTAAACTTGCAGAAAAAAATCCAACAATGGCAATTTGGCTTGGAAAACAATATCTTGGTCAAACTGACTTGGTTAATGCAAATGACGAAAGCGACTGGAATAATAAGCTAAAAGAAATGGCTGATCTCGCCAGAAGTGCCAATAATGCAGAATGATTTAATACTTCGCAACCTTACCCCTGCAAATAGCCGATACCTGAATGATCAGCACAGGTTTACGGTTACCGCAGCAGGCAGGCGGTCAAGAAAGACCATTATCGGCGACTGGAAAATACTGATTGACAGAGACAGAGGTGCTTTGTATTGTCCTAACTTTGCTTATTTCTTAGCCGCTCCGACGCGACCACAAGCTAAGGCGATATTCTGGGAACGGCTTAAACAAACCACAAAATTCATGGGTGTTCAAGCTGGACGTCCCCTTGAAACAGAAATGAAGGTCTGGCTTAGGAATGGCTCATTTATCCAAGTTGCCGGTCTCGATAAGCCGGAAAGGATTGAGGGTCAAACTACCCCGCCAGTGAAGGGAATTCATATTACAGAGATGGGTAATACGAAAAAGGGGCTCTGGGGAAATCATATACGACCTATTCTATCAGACACAAACGGATTTGCAATAATCGATGGTGTACCTGAAGGCAGAAACCATTATTATGATCTGGCTCTTTACGCTGCGGGTGGTTCAATCCCGGTTACATTACCAGGGATAGGAGCTTATGCTGAAAATGGTCTCGACAAAGACTGGTCATTTCATTCTTGGTTTTCTGCTGATGTATTACCTGAATCAGAGATCGAAGCAGCTAAACGACAGCTTGATGAAAAGACATTTAGGCAGGAATACGAGGGCAGCTTTGAGACTGATGAGGGTCTGGCTTATTATGCTTTCTCTACTGCTAATTATCGGGATTGTAAATATAAAAAAGGCATGAGCCTTGATATAGGCATGGACTTTAACGTAGATCCGATGTGCTCAGTCGAAGGGCACATAATCAATAACAGTTTTTATCAGCATTCTGAGTCAATACTTCGCAATTCTAATACAAGAGAAATGGGCGAATATCTGATTGCAAAATATGAATTAAGAGTCGGCTCTGATGGTTATCTTCCAGCTACAATATACCCAGATAGTACCGGGGACAGCAGGGAATCGAATGCAACCATGACCGACCTACAAATTCTAAGAAAGCTTAAATTCCGGGTAAAAGCAAGAAAGAGTAATCCTTCACAGCGGGATAGAATTAACTCAGTCAATTCACTTATGAGACCGATGGTTGGTGAGCCTCGATACTTCGTTAATCCAGACACCTGCCAAAATACGGTCATGGATTGGAACAGAATTCAAAGAACTGAAGATGGCAGACTGGATAAAACCCAGGAAGAAAAAGGCAAACCATTTGTCCATATATCTGATGCAGCCGGATATTTAATAAGCTTTAACTTCCCAATTTATAATTATAACCTCTGGAGCTAAAATGTTGCTAAAAGAATTGATGACAAAAGCCAAATGGAATAATGACATAGAAAGACGACAGCGGGCTGAGATGGCACTTGATTTTTATAATAATAACCACGACCCCCTGACTGTTGATGGCAAGGGCTATGTAACTGCCATGATCTATGACAGGATAGATGAAGTTGAGGCAAGGGTTCTTGAAAAATACGTTGAAATGGATAATGTTGTCAAGCGGATAGTTGACGAGTCATCTATTATGTTTCGTGTAGCTCCTGAGATTGAATTAGTTAATGGCACAGATAAGCAAAAAGAGAATTTCAAGAACCTGTTAGAAATGGTCAATATGAATGCCTATCTGCGGGAAATCCAGAAATATGCTAATTTATTTGGGGACGTTGGTGTGTTACCACAGACAAGGACAGATTTATCCGGCAGAAACAGGAAGATGTATATTGATTTGATTACCCCTGATATTTCCTTTGTCCAGCAGCGTGACATTGACCCGACCCAGGCAGAAAAGTTCTTTTATCAGATAGGGGTTTTAGAAAACACAGCAATCCCAGACAGGATTTTATATATTTATTGGGACATTGACGGTAAACATCAATGCGAAGTAAAACAAAATGGTGAGATTGACATTGACACCATTGAGGACTTAGAAGCCCCTAATTACAATGGGAATATACCGGTTGTCATGTTCCGAAACTATATCCCGGTCAATACATTCTGGAAACCAGGTGATAATTATCTTGTTCATAAGAATCTGCAAATAGATTACCGACTGACTGGTCTTAATATGTTGGAAGATTATAACCTCCCACAAAAAGTCAGGATAGGTGTTGATGAAGATTATGAAAGTAAGACGGGTTTAACATTTGCAGAAGATATAAAACGCAATACAGATGGGACAGCAGTTGGCAGTATAAGTTATATAAATCCCAATGCCCCGATCAATGATGAGAAAGAAGCTATTGACTGGCGTAAATATGACATGGCAAGCAGTTATGGACTTGCTGTTGATACAATGAAAGGAACCACCTTTACCAGCGGATTTCATGCATTTATCGCTAAACAAGAGATAATTGAACGGAATAAGATTGAGCAGGATTTATACCGACCCTCGATCAAGGAACTCTGCCGGAATATGTGTATTGCTGCAATTGATATAGGTATGAGGTTTCCTGAAAATCCTGAATTCGACATTGATTTTGGTGAGATTACCTTTGCTGAAAGTCCGCAGGAAAAAGAGCAGAACCGGACAGCCAGATTATCAAATAACACAGCAAATCTAATTGACTTTGAGTTGGAAGATAATCCTGATCTGAATGGTGACCGTGAAGAGGCTATGAAAATAATCAAAATCAGGCAAGAAGAAAATCAGAAACTAAAACCGGCTAATCCCTTTGATCAAGAACTACCACCAGTTGAGTCAGGTGAATAATGGACATATTTGAGTATATTGATACCCAAATAAATGAATTTAATGTAGAACTCGACAGTGTGATTGATGACATCCTGTTTGAGACAGAAGATTATCTCTCCCGGTTTGTTATCGAGGAAGGCTCTATAATCCCCCATAAGAACTACTCAAAATTAACAAACTTCAAATCATTCTTCACCAAGACCGTCACGGCTGCCGGGTTCTACACTGTTGGCGAATCTGTTATTAATGGACATAAACAGCTTTATAATGAAGTTAAGAAAATAACTGCTAAGACTCTTGGTAAGAAAATACCTGATATTAATATAAACATTGTTCAATCATTACAAAAATTAGATTATTCAAAGTATGGCAATTTAGCTGACGAATTAATTAATGCTATTGACACAGTTGTTAAACAGGACGTACAGAACGGTCAATTATACAAAACCATGATTGACAACATACGTAAACAGCTTGGCAAATTCCAATTCAGGGCAGAAACTTATGTAAGAACCGTCAAGAAAGACTTTACCCAGACAATCCAAAACGAGCTGGCACGTAAGATAAAATTCGGCAAAGACGACAACGATCTCTGGGAATATTTCGGAGCACCCCTGCAAAGTAACTCACATGACGAGTGTGTATGGGCTTTGCGAACACGACCTAATCCATATTTCACACAAGCAGAGAAAGACGAGTTTTTACGGGGCGGTGGTTATCCACACTCTGAGCCACGTTGGAATTGCCAGCATATATTTGTTATGACTGACAAGAAACGGGGGGAATAATGCGAAGGATAGAGAAACGGTTTTACGAAAAAATATCTATTCATGGTATGAGTCTTGATGGTATTGCTGAAGAAATAGACAATATGAGTCATAAAGAAAGATCATTATTTGGGGCTGACGGAACTATGTTCCAGACACCTTATAACCAAGCAAGAAAAATTATCAGTACCCTTTTGAAGTATGGATTAATACAAAAAAGGGGGGATAAATATATCGCCACTAAAGGCGCAAAAAAGGAGAGATAAGATGGGTTTGAAAGAACTATTAGCCAAGCATGGCGTTGAAAATGCGACTCTTGAATCAGAAATATCTGCACTGATCACTGCTGCGGAGCAGAATAATACCGGAATACCAAAAAGCAGATTTGATGCTGTTATTGCTGAACGAAATGAGTTGAGGGCTGATAAAGCCGAACTGGAAAGCAAAATAGCAGAATTGACCGGTAATATCGAAACTTTAAAAACCGATAATCAAACTTTAAGGGCTATTGAAAAGGAATACAATGACGTTAAAGCATCACGGCAAAAAGCCGAACTGGAAAAATGGAATAAACGCAAGGAAATACTTAATATTTCTGAGGCAGACCCGAATTTTGACAAAATCCAGAAAGTGATTGGTAAATTTATCATGGAAGATGATTTAACACCTGAACAGGTAAGATCGAATAACAACCTTTTTGAGACTTATGAGGAAATTGATTATTTCGGTAAAGATACAAACACACATCCTGATGGCAAAAAGCCCGGTTCTGCTGGTAGCCAAAAGCTTAATCCATTTGATATGGTAAACGGTAGAATCAGAGACATGAGGGAAGCCAACAGGATATATAAAACTGACCCTGCTTTAGCTGAAAAATTAAGAGCTTCAGCGGTTGAGTTTAAGGAGTAAAAATACAATGGCTTCAACTTTATATGCAAATGTAGTTGTACCGGAGATTTATCTTCCGTATGAATACAAAGAAATTATCGAAAAGGCTAAATGGTTCAAATCTGGAATTATAGTGCCAAACCCGATGATATCACAAAAACTTGATGGCGGTGGTGATATGTTCAAAGTGCCCTGCCGAATACTTAACACAGATGACCCGACAGCAATTCAGTCTGGGACTACTCTTGCCAGTTCTGCCGGTAGTACGTCACAGACAAATGTAAGACGTTTCCTATTTGGTAAAGTATGGGGTGAGGAAGAAATCGCTTCTGCTTATGCCGGATCACGTCCAGAATGGGAAATCCCGGAAATAACAGCCCAGTATTGGGGTAACTTCTATAACAAAGTTGCAACTTACTGTGCAAAGGGAATATTTGCCGATAATATCGCATCGGATAATTCCGACTTGGTTAATGATATAGCCAATGCTGATGGTTCCCTGGCGACTGACGCCGAAAAAATCTCTGCTGATGCAATCATTGATACTGCAATGAAACTGCTTGACAGAGAAGATGCTTTCGACGGTGGCGGAATTGCAATGCGTTCTGAGGTTTATACCAGATTATTGAAACTGAAATTGATTGACTTTGTTCCAATTTCTGATCAATCGTTTGGGATTCCTACATATCAGGGCATGACCGTTGTAGTAGATAACAAACTGCCAAGAGTGACTGCCGGAAGTGGCTACGATTACTGGACAATTCTCTTCGAGAAGGGTTCTGCTGGCTGGGGTGAAGGTGGTTATCAATTTATCACACAACAGGAAATAAACCGTGAAGCACTCGACTCTGAAACTCAGTTAATCCAGAGAAAGCAGTTCGGTATGAGCTTTAAAGGCTTTAGCTGGGCGACTTCTGAAACAGTTGCAAGTGAAACTCCCTTGCTCACCGAAATTGATGACGCCGTCAACTGGGATAGAGTACAAGATGACGCCCGTACAAGTGGAATGGCTCTGCTCGTTACAAGCGGTTAGTGGGGGTTAGGATGAAAAAGACAATATTAATAATCAGCTTGGTGATGCTTGTCACTGTCTTAACAGCCTCACGATTCTTTGATTCGAAGGATATTCCGCTGAGGAGAAGTCTCGAACCATTTTTGGAAAACCATCTTGAAAATTATCTGTCACCGCCAGTAATTAATGGAAATTATTGGTTTGTTGATGCCTCCTGTGCTGCCGCAAACACAAACGGCAAAACATGGGATACAGCATTTACTTCGATTGGCACTGCTTTAACACAGGCTGTTGATAATGATGTTATTTTGGTAGCCCCAGGAGATTATCTTGTAACTTCAAGCATTGCAGTTACCGAGAATAATCTGAAAATAATTGGAATGGGTAACATCAATTCAAATGCCGTATTGATTTATAATGCAGCTGATGACGGCGGTGTTGATCTGATGACAATCAATGCGAACAATGTTGAAATTGCCGGGATCGGGTTCACAACCATAAATGATAGTTGTTCAGCAATCCTTACATCAACAACTGCCTCAAAATACAAAATCCATATACATGATTGCCGTTTTGATGGCTATGGTGCTGGGGAATACGCTATCCATACCGGGTCAACTTATGACTCACCCGATATTTTGGTTGAAAATTGCCTGTTCCGTTCGTTTGCTACCGCTTCAATTTATGCAAATGCCACGCGTGGATTGTATCGAAATAATATCGTTCACGTAGATGCAGGAACTATCGGGATTGAACACGTTCCAAATTCTGGCAGCAGACCAGATCAGATTTACCATCAAAATCTTATTCTCGGTGCAAATTCAACTGATACTGGGATAAAAATTACAAACACCCCGAGTGCAGGAACTTACATGATTGTCGAAAATAAGATCCTTAACTGTAATACAGCAATCACAAGCAAGGCTACAAATGACGCTGCTTGTGTGTTGAATTATGTTGGTGATGCTTCTGGTGGTGCTTTAATTAATCCGAGTCCGTAAATTAATATTAGGGGAGGGCTTCGGCTCTCCCCCGGTTTATGAGGTAATGAAAATGGGAAAGAAACCAGAAAACAAATATACCTTTAATGAAGCTAATTATATCCAGTGGCTTCACGACATAAAGCCTCACTGGACAGAAGAACAGATTTTATATTCTGCCGGTGATCACTACGGAAAAGACTTTTTGTCTGATTATCTGGAAGAGCAGGAAAAGGAAAAGGAAAAGAAAGATAAAAAGCCGAAAAAGGAAAAGCCCGAAGAAAATAAATCTTCCGGGAAGAAAGGTTGATCATGGCATGGTCAAGTGAAACTTTATCGACTCTGACAACTATCAGTAAATGGGAACGTGAGATAATTGAACTTACTTCCTATGCTGATAATGAATATATGGCAACTGCTGTCAATATAGCTGATGATACAGACCCGATTGCAACACTGGTAGATTCGATTAGTGTCAGTGGTGGTAAGGGGACGCTGGAAATACTGGGAATTGTCAACACTGCGGTTACGATCGCCGATGGATATTCCTTGACAATCAAGATGTATGATTCTGCCGATAATTCAACCTTTGCCGAAATACATAATGGACAAAGGGTTTACTATAAAGCTGCTTCAGGTTCTGACGTTGAGATAGCTGCCGGAACAGAACTATTCCGCTGGGTTGTACCTTCAGATTGTGAAGATTATATTAAGCCGGTCATCACTTCAGATGCCAATAATTCGGGAAAGCTTGATATTTATTCTATCAGTAAATGGTCAGATAAAATTGATAAAGCTAAGGACATTATAGGCGTTGATATTGAGCTTGAATTACAGAACAGAGGTTATCAGCAATTTGTTGACTATGATATTGGTGAGGTTCTACTTGATATGGTTAAAAACCCGGCTGAGTTTATCATTGCTTCTGATTTCAAGGCTTTAGAACTTATCTATCTTGATTTATCGGGCGGAAATGAAGAATCTAACTATTATCAGAAAGCTGCAATGTACCAGCAGAGATATGACAACGCCTTCAGGAAAGCTTTAAAATTAGTTGATCTTGATACTGATTTTGATGCTGATACAGACGAACATCAAGCCAATGTTCACCATGTAGGAAGAACAACTCGATGAGTGTAATTATCCGGGATAGTGGACAAAGTCTTTTACTTGATTATGCAAAGGTTTTAGGCGGCATTGACACAGTTATCTATAAATCAGCTAACCAAGTCAAAAATAAGATTGTCAAAAGGACAAGGTCTGGTGTTGACTCAAATGGTACACCCTTTGAACCGTATTCAAAGGGATATAAGTCTTATCGGAGAAAGCATAATCGTAAGTCATCCCCAGTTACACTTACATATACCGGCAATATGTTAAATTCAGCAATTGCTTCAAGGTCTGGCAGTAGAACCAAAATACACTTGCCCCAAGCTTCTGAAAACAAGAAAGCCGGCTGGCATCATTTTGGCAAGGGCAATAATCCAGTACGTCGGTTTTTTGAACTATCTGAGCAGAATATTGACTTTCTCATGAACTCGATTGTAAATGCTTTTAAGAGGCGGGGGTTATGACTAATAAG
>Ga0272443_10001302_pt1 | contig 37592 bp, 45 predicted proteins | sample SSMAcet12_FD_193581 | JGI IMG/M metagenome (GOLD analysis project Ga0272443, IMG submission 193581) | Marine sediment archaeal communities from Little Sippewissett salt marsh, Falmouth, MA, United States - SSM-Acet-12 | ecosystem: Environmental > Aquatic > Marine > Wetlands > Sediment ...
ACATACCATCTGAAAATTCTACTTTAACAGTAATTTCAAGACCTTGATCTTTAGCGAATGAACCATCAGGATATTGGTGACATAATACTGTGCCTCTAGTGTTAATTTCAAACTTCATTATAAACCTCCTAATATTCCATTTAAGTTTAGTAAATCAAGATTCATTTGAGGAGAATCTTCCAAGCCTGTACTAACATTTAATCCTGGATGTAAATTTTCAAGAACAAACTTTAACTTTTCATGATCATAACTGCTAATAAATATATCTATGCGAGGATTAGAAGGATCATATAAAACTGTACTTCCACCAAGATTTTTAACTATTGTGCAGGTATCATCAACCACAAGTTTATAAGTGTTATGATTAAAATTTTTACCAAGAGTATTTTTGCCAGCATTACCACAAACAAGATCTTGTGGAGCTTCTATGAGATTAGACAGATCTAATTTTATATCTGTATTCCCTATAATATTTCGTCTAGTAAAAAATATACAAGTTAAAAATATAGGTTCAGCTATTGGAAATTTTATAGGAGTTCCATCTTCTAATAAATTTCCTCTGCTTTCAGTATTGCTCTTAAATATAGCTAATTGTTGTACAGCTTGTTTAGCCCAATCTGTATAAGATTTCTTATAATATATAATTGGATTTTTCAAAGGAACATCTTTAAAAACACCACCAGACATTTTTTTTCTGATGAACCATTTCTTACCCATATTATTTTTTTTAATAGGAGGATCACCTTTAATTGTTACACGAAAGTTGATTTTAGGCTTAATCATCTTCGTCTCCAAATAACTCTAAATCAGCTTTTTTACTGCATTGAATATTACTTTGTCTTATAAAGGTTGTCATATTTAAGTATATGCGACTTAAGTCTTCATAATCACCAGTTAGAACTATTTCTAATTTACGTTCATCTGTAAAATGCTTGATTGATACTTTAGCTTTTTTTATCATCCTTAATCTCCCTCAAGATTTTAATTAACTTTTCATTTCCAAGTAATTTTAATATAATAGCTATCTGAAATGTATGTTTTCCAGGGTTAGGCAGAAATTTGCTAAGCCTAGATTCATTAAGTATATTAATCATTTCCTCTACCATTATAAAAAGAATTTGTTTACTTTTCTTTGGTAGTATTTCAGAATTAATAGTATTAAAGATAACCTTTGGTTCAAAACTAGCATCATCACTTGGATTCTGGATTGTCTTTAAAAACTCTGTCAAATATCTCAGCGAATTTTCCATTTTGTGCTTTCCCTCTTGCTATCTTAGTAAAATCTATTGCTCCAAGATACATTATGGAGTATTCATTAGCAAATAAATCTTTCTGATCTCCTGTTAATCTTCCATCATTAACAAGATTTTCACCAAAGCCACATGAGTTACCTTGCATATTATAAAAGCGTATAGCATTATGCGGTTGATCATCTTTAATGTTGATATTAACAAGCACTTTAATTTCCTTTAAAAGTTCTAATAATTCTTCAAAAGCTTCTTTATAAGTAATTTTTTCATCATTCTTCATAAGAAAAATCCTTTTGCTATTTTATCTAAGTATTGTTCTCTTTCGATAACAGGTATTTTATGAGTAACAAAATAAGTCATTTCATTATAAAGATCATATAATGTTTTAATTTTAATCCACTTAATTCCAAGATCTTCAGACATATAAGCTTCAAATTTATTACCAAGAGTTTGAACGGACTGTTTTTTATAGCTGGTTTCAAACTTTACTGTCTGAAGATGTTCAATTCTTTTTTGTACTTCAGGAAAATTTAGAATTACTTCTTTTATTTTACTTGTTATAGGGTGAAGACTAAAACCTTTTGTGTGTTTTCTGTAAATACCTTCCATTAGTGATTTATAACCAAGTAGTGAACCATTACTGCATATACCTCTAAACATTCCAAACTTAAAATCAAATGCTCTGCTTCTATCATAGCTGTTCTTAATCAATATACTTAAGAAAATAGCTGATTCATCATCTTTTATTATAATATCGGTTAATAAAAGATGACATATCATTCTTTCATTACTAAGAAAAGAATTAACTGGATCAATTATTACTGACAGATTTAAATATTGAAGTGCTTCAAAGATTTTATCAAAAATTTCTGCATTGGTTTTAAGATGGTAAGTTCTAGGCACATAAGAAATTATTTCATCTGTATCTTCTCGTATTATAATATCCTGATTGGTAGGAATCCAGATGCTATTATCTAAATAATATAATTTTTCTCGTCTTACTGGAAATGTAAAATCACTTTTTCGCATCAGCAATCTCCTTGATTTGCTTAATAGCCCAAATCATTATATCTTCAGCTAGTTTTGCTTTTTCTTCATTAAGAGTAAAAGGAATACTTTCTCCAAGTTTTGATATACTTTGACCATTTGATCCTGTAATTACAGCAGGTGGATTTAATCTATCAAATAATAATCCTTGAAACATCCAGTCATGATCTTGTTGTCCTGGAACTACAATAGATTTAAAGATAATTTCTTTTCTATTTCGAAGTATAAGTATTTCTATATCTACTGGTACTTCAAGTTTTGGATTAGATATTACCTTAAAATTACCAATTGTTATTTGATTCATAAAAAGTATAATTAGCATTTTGCTTGATAATTCTGCAGCTACTTCGTTTACTATTATTGGATGCATTACTTCTCCTTAAAATTTAGTTTAAGTTCTTGTTTTCGTTCTTCTCTATAATGTTCAATTTTCATTAAGCCAATATCGTAAAAGATATTATCACCCTCAGTTCCTATCCATTTAAAGCCTAAATTTTCTGCTGCTATTGGTATACTGCATTGTCCTGAAAATGGATCATAAATAACCATATCTTCATGATCTGGAGGTTTAAATAATTTAAGTACCCATTCACAAAGCTCTATTGGTTTTGGAGTAGGATGTGGATTATTTTCATTTAAACCAGCATTACGTTCAGCTTTAGATGTTTTCTTGCAAAAATGATATGGAATTATATCATCAGCGAAAAATTTAATCTTGTGCAAAGGATCTGTAAGTCTATGTGCATCCTCATGATTCATCTGATCAATCAAATAAGGTAATACATCAGTAGATATTGCAAGCTGTGGAGTCCAACGATCTATTTCAGTTGAACCTTTTTTCATACTACTTGGTGGAACTCTAGTTTCTTTAATATTAAATATTGCAGGATGATATCTCTGAGGACGTCCATATTTTTTATCAGATTCATTTAAAGATATCATTTTAGGAACTGTTAATTTTTCTTGAATTGGTTCTTTCCAAAAGACTAAAATTTCTTCAGCTATTTGTTTTAAAGCTGCTTGACCATACTTATAACCATCATATTTTTTTGCTATCTCTGAAGTTGCTATGGTTGCTTCATATATCGACATCTTTCCTTTCAGATAATCTTGCCCAAGCATATGTTGATCTTTTGCATTATTAAGTAAAGTTTCTCTTTCTTCATTATTCTTAATATTGCGATTAAAGATAGAGGATTTTCCCCAGCTACCATATTTACCGGTAGATTCAGCTTGTGCTCCCTTTTTAATTCCTACTACTTCTCTCTTGACACCCTCTAATTTATCTAACGCAGTACCAAGATCAACTCCTTTCGGATAGTTATCTATGAATAACCAGTACAGTTTCTGCATAGGGAAAAATCCTGCTCGTCTAGCATAATATGCCCAGAGATCAGATTGTCTGTCTATATTATGAGTGATATAAAAACCACCTTGTTTTAATATTCTATAAGCTTCCTTAAAATGCTCATACCACCAAAGACCATCCATAGCTTCCCACTTACCCATAAAGTCTGAACCTTTACCCTTGAATCTATAATGTCCTTGCTTATCAATGTAATATCTTGAGTTCATGTTATACGGTACATCTGTATATATTATATTAACAAAAGCAGATTCAATTTCTTTCATAAAAGCTGAGCAATCACCACGTTTTAAGGTATTAAGTTCAATCATTATTAGTCCTGTATTTATTCATAAAATGATTTTGAGATTTCTTTAAAAATTCAGTAAAATTATCACTTCTTGGTTTTAGACTGACAGATATACCAAGCTCTAGTAATGCTAATGATTCTGTATCACTTATAGGCTTTCGAGGAGCAGCTTCGGGATCATCTATTACTATTACTTTAGGTTTCACCAAAGGTTTTATTAGTCCTCTTGGTGATGGATACTTAATGCTCATTTTTTATTCTCCCTATATTTAATATAGCACCAGTTACTTTAACTTGATCGGTAAAATCAGTACCTTTAAACTTTATAGAATCATATAAGTATGAAGGTAATTCATTTAAAGCATAATTCAGAGATATATAAGCAAAATTAGCTTTCCCTTTCATAATATTATCAACACGATCACTGTCTAGTACTGGCACTATAGTAAATACTGATAATGGTATTTGCTCTTTAAATGATAATTCTTTTACAAATACTATACCTTCTTTATAAGAACTGCAAAAAACATAAATTCCATTACTTACATCAGCCATTTAATTGTCTCCTTATTGTTTTATTATATTTGCAGAGATCAAATAATTTATACTTAGCACGAGTAAGAGCAGTATATTTAATTCTATTTCGTTCTATTGTTTTACTGTTAAGATTTATATCATCTTCTATTAAGAAAACATAATCATAAGTGCTACCCTGAGATTTATGAGCAGTAATAGCATAATTATATTTTACTTTTGCAAATCGTTCTTTCCAATCTGTTCCTATTTTATATAACCTAGCTTTAAAGTGACTAGCAATAACCCAGCCTAATTGTTTTTCTGAATTAGGATCAAGTATATCAATTTCACATTCAAATTTCTTTTCTTTATCATAAGGCAAGGTATAAGCAACAGTTGTTTTATGGTAATGCAAAGTAATTCCCCTACCTTTCAAATCACCTTGTGCTTCTTTAATAAGTTCAATCATTTCCTGCTGCATTGAATCTTTTCCGGAAGGTAATTCAGCAACAAGAGAAGTTTTAACTGATTCTACTACTTCGAATTCATCAGATGTATTAAACAATATTACTTTATCTTTAATAACTGGTGAATCAGCTATTAGTTTCTCTCCTGGCATTAAAAATTGTAAATTGTCAGTTTTATAAATACTCTTTCGTATAGCAGTATTATAATTATTAACTGTTGTATTTCGCCAAGCAATAACTTTAGTATAGTTTGTATCTTTCTGAAATTTACCATCCCCGAATAAAGTAAAAAGTATTTCGTGGAAACTTCCAAGATCTTCTTGCGAGGTAGAAGAAAAGAATACTACATCTTTATTGGATTTTCGTGATAATACTGGATCTCCCTCTCTGAATCTACCTTCTCTAACTTGACTTGCTGTTTCTAGTATTTTATTATCTTGAGCTTGACGCATTATTTTTTCTAAGAAAAATGCTTCTATACCGTAATTATCTCTTTGTTCTCGAAGTAATGGAATAGAGTCTTCTCTACCAACCGGTGGTATCTGTGCAGGATCACCCATAAAAATTATTATAAGATTTCGTTTTTTCTCTTTATTAAGCATTCCAAATAAATCATCTGCCATCATAGACACTTCATCTATGATAAGAACATCGTATTCATTAATACTAGGCTTAGCATTAAAAGCAGATACAAGTTTCTGATATGGTTCAAAATCTTGTCCTTTTTTGGGATATACCCAACGAAGCGAAAGAGCAAGTAATTTGTGAATTGTAGCATATTCTACTTGGTTATTCGTTTCACTGCGATTATCCATTAATACTTTAACAGCTTTATTAGTTGGTGCAGTCATAGCGACTTTACATTCTAGGGCTTCTATAAATTTAGATATTAAATAAGTTTTACCTGTACCAGCGTAACCAATTATAACATAATAGCCTCCTTTTGCTTTTTTAGCTATACTTATGAGATTATCAAATATTAAAGATTGCTCTTCATTTAAAGTTTTTCTTGCTTTCAGAATTTCTTCTTCATTTTTTACTAGAGAATCTACAGAAAATTCCTGATCATCATCAAAATCATCAGGAATATCAAGTATCGCTGAATTCATTTTGAAGCCCCTGTTATATTGTCAAATAAGTTAGTTGTTTTTCCTTCTTTTATTTCTTTTTCTTCCTTCTTTTTCATGTATTCATAACTGCCAATTAACTTTGATTCATATGTATCAACAAAACCTTTTGGTGAACGAAAGAAGCCTATTGCTTTTCCTTGGGGATATTTCTCAAGTAATGCTTTTATTATCGAATGATTTACTTCTTTTGAACTTTTTAACCAGAGCATATAAAATCCCCAGACCATACCATTAGCATATAGAAATTCTATAAATTTTCTTTCTTCTTCATTTTCAGCTATAACTATAGCTTTTGATGTTTCTTTATCTTTATTATTTATCAACAGTTTCATTAAATAAATCTCCTGATTCGTTTGGTAAAAGTAAGTCTAATCCTTGTAATCTATCAGGCATATCTTGAAATCGACTATATTCAGGTAAATATTTCATTCTGAATTCACCTACATCTCCAAATGAGTTTTTTTCTACTATAATCTGTACTATATCAGGCTGAGGTAGTTTATTTCCTTTCCCAAGAAAATATTGCTTTGTTTCTTCACTTATGGCATCTTTATATGGATAATATACCACAAGAAATTCTCGACTAGCTTGCTCCAGAACTGAACTTGCAAATGCATCTGCTTTAGTCGGTCTAAGTCGTTTATTAAACTGCATTTTTTTAGTATTGACTTGTGAAAGATCGAATATAACAGCTTCGGGATTTTCTTTTAAAAAAGCTTTTTGCATATTTATTAAGCCAGTAATTCCTCTGGTTTGATCATCATTATAATAACTTACTGCATTAACATGATCAAGCCATATAAATTTAGATTTTTTAGATAATGACCAAGTTAAATCTGTTATATCTTTCAAGGATGATATATCATGAAAGTGTATTTTACCTCCATATATGTCTTTAATTCTACGTTCTTCTTCTCGTGATATTTGAACTTCGCCTTGAGTTAACCTTGTTATAGGTATTCCAAGTTCAATAGCAAGAATTCGTCTCCAAAATACATCAGGTGTTTCTTCTGGACCAATCACATCAATTCTATCTTCTTTTTCATTCTTTACTTGCCATGCAGATTCAAATGTCATTAAGGTAGACTTACCGTGAGAAGGCTTCCCAACTATAGTAGTTATAAATCCTTTTGAAACACCGCCTGTAAATGAATTTAAAGTTGAACTTGACAATCGTTTATATGTACCTCCAGAATTAACAACATTAATAGCATTACCTATCTGATCTTCTCTACTTTTTAGTTTACTTTTAAAAATTATATCATAAACTTGGTTAATAGCTTTTGTTCTTGCAAGAACAGAATCTCGTTTATTATATGCTAAGTCATAGTTTATATCTGGTACTATTTCATCAACGAAACGAGCAAAAGCAAGATCATGTAACTCCAAAAATGCTTCCTCGAACATAGAAGAGCCTGTGTCAACATCAAAATCATTTAGTTCTTTCCAAACTTCTTCTTGATTCATAACACTTTCTTTTTCTTTGCGCAAAATAGCTTTAACTCGTCTTGTATTCTGTGAAATAATTATATTTTCCACTGTAATACCCAACTTATTCTCATAAAGAAGTTTCATTATATGAACAAGAACTCTTCTTCTCCTATCATAAAATAATGCAGGTAATATATCGGGTAAATATTTAGTTTGCAAATCTTTATTATGAAATAACTTAACTAAAACATTCTTTTCATAGATGTCAGTGTTTATCATTTATAAAACTTACTCCCATTCTGAAAACATTAGTTTCACTTAAATCATCTAAAGGCATTCTATGAACAAATGCTTCTATTTTATCAGTTACTTCAATAAAAGAATTGGGTAAGTTATCAATATTAAATCCTCCCTCACAGGTTTCAGTTTTCCAAAATCTACAGGTATTCATTGTAATTTCTTTTAAAGTAAAATAATCTCCACCATATGTACAACCCCTTAAAATTTTTATATTTGGAAGTCCTACTTCTGGTGATTCAAGTAATTCAGTTAAATTTGCATATTCTTTCCGCACACCAAAGCCATTTACAGATTCAAGACATTTGAAGGGGCAATTCATACAATTTTTATCATATATTTCTATCTGGGTTTGATATGGTAAGAATCGTAAACTTTCTTTTACAAAATCAGGTAAATTTTTGTTATCTAGCATTTATCCTCCTAAAACATCAGCTTTTGAAGTCCTACGCTGTGGACTTGTTTTAAGTATTTGTATAAATCAGGTGTGATCAATACTTTTGAATTTTGAAAATATCCATTATTAAAAGAAAAAGTTGTAATATAACGAGAAAGAGTAGAAAATTTTTTTATCTCCTCATTATCTTTTACAAGATATCTGTTATAAATATCAGTTAAAACTTTATCAAGAAAATCAAGAGGAAGGATAATATATACCTTCCCCTTAATTTTAACTGTCGGTACTTTGGACACCTAGCCCCCTGTAAAGTCACGTAAGAAATCATTTGGATTTTGAGCCTCAGACTCAGTAGAATTGGGATTGTCACCAGCTTGCGGTTTATTTGCTTCACGCTTTTTCCGATTTTCTTCGATTACCTCCTCAATTTGCTGGTTTAATGAGTTAACCAGAATTTCTCGTTGTTTATACTTTTGTGGAGTTAGTGAATGATCAAGTACTTTGAGGCTATCTTTTTTAATATAACGACTGCCTTTTTCGGAAGTTTCTATTTCAAAAGTTATTGGAACTCCTTTAAAAAAGCGTATATTATTAAGGTAAATATCCTCACTGCCTTTATCACCTTTAATAACGTTCATTGCTTGATTTTCATTACAAGTAAAATCGTTTAAAATCTGAACATTTTGCCACTGACGTTTGGGGTCAAGAGTTAAGAATTGATTATAGAAAAATCTTCCAACATCATTTACGTCAGATATAAACTTATACTGTTCATTAATTAGTTTAAGTTCGGGATCTTGTAAAATAAGAAAACGAACATAAACACTGGATAATTGAGCACCAGGATCATCTTTCTGACATTTTTTCTTATCTTTATTTACATAGTTGGCATGAAGATCACCAACAAGCCCTGTATATGCTCCAGGGATATGTTCGTAGAAAGAAAAACCTTCATTTTTTATAGGTTCTCCTCCAAGTATTGGCTCTTGAGAATCTAAGCCAAATTGATTTTCAAGTTCATGAAATTCAGACATGATTACTCCTTTTATTTAGTTTTGTTTTTTAACTGCTCTGCAGTTTCTTTTATTTGCTTAAGAAAATCTTCTGTTTTTTTACGATTCTTAGCAGAATCATTCTTTAATTTAATAAAGTTAGACCAAATAACATGATGTATATTTTCTCCTCCTTTATTTTCCAAATCTTTTGGTATATCTTGAAGATAAGTCATTAATTTATCTGTTTGTTCTGGTGTTGGAAATTCTTTTAAAAAGCTGCGAAAACCTTGTCCAGTTTCAATACTTGCAGCTATTGCTTTTGCATCTTCACCATAAACACCCCAGAATCTAACAATATCTTCAAATGCTGATCTAAGTTCAGGTGTTACTCGCTGATGATATATTTCAAGTCCTATACCATACCATTTGCCTGCAAGTTTTAACCAGCGAGTACGAGCAGCAGCCATTACATCTTCAGGTTGAGAAGCATAATCCGTATCTTTTTTATACTCAATTCGTTCTGCTCCTTTAGCCCACCTTTTAGTTGGTTTAAGACCTTGAAGAGTTGGATATTCAACACACAAGTAACCTGTGACCCAAGCAACTCGTAATTGCAAACTTTCTCCATGATCCATATCTTCACACCACCATCCAGGAAAAACACGATTAAGTTCTTGTATGGTATAATCTTCAGGAAGAAACTCTAACCAAGTGTCTTCACCAGTTTCTTTATTCTTCGGACCTTTTCTGTATTTAATTAAGTCAAGAGGTGCTTGACTATTTTCTAATTTTTTCCAGAAACTAGATTGGAAGATATAGTTTTGAAAATCTTTTTTAACATTATCTTCAAGATTATCAATTAACTTTTCGGTTTCTGGATTTAATACAGCATTTAATCCTAAGACAACCAAGTCAGCTGGATTAGATAACTGATCGAGCTTAATTAAGTTTTTTCCACTCATGATTCCCCCAGACCTAAACCTTGTAAGAGATCATCAATAGTCTTTGGTTTAGAATTTGATTGTTGATCTGCGTTCTCACGTTCAGCTTTTTGCTTATCCATATGTTCGTGAGCTTCTTTACGCATTTCAAGTATTTTCTTCTCAAAATCTGACATTGGTTTTTCTTCTTTTGTTTCTTCTTCAGCTTTCTTTTTTTCTTCATTTATCTCTTTAACAGTTTCTTCTGTTAAAGCTTTCGATTCTTTTTCAACCTCTTTCAATGTATTATAAGGTTCACTTGGGAATTCAACAGGTTTATCTTCTTCAACAATCAAATTTTGTTTATTATGCTGAGAATTAAACTGAGCGCAAAATTGAGAAACAGGACAAAATTCTAAACAGCGAGTATCTTCACCGAGTCTTGGTTCAATAACATGTTGACCAGATTCTTTTATAAAATCTTGAGCTTCTTCAAGCTTATCAAGTACTTTTGTTGCTCTCTTATTACCAGGTTTTACGACAGCAAATTTATCTTCTTTTTTCCAACGATCTTTAGCAGAGCAAGGAAAATTCTTAAATAATACTTGAGCTTTTTCTTCTAAACTCATTCTGGGATCACTAATAGCTGCTTTTGCATTTTCCAAACGTTTCACCCTTTCGAGAATAAAGCTTGTTGTTTCCAGATATGACCAAACTGGAAGATCAATCTTTTCAACCGGATATTCAGGATAATCATCATATCTTCCTTTTTCACTCTTTTTCCAGTCTTTTAAGATTGCTATTATTCGCAAGTTATCTATTTTATGTTGATTTTCAAGAGCTAGCCACCTGTAAATATTTAACTGAGCAGTATAATCTTCATAATCACCATGCAATATCTTCCAGGTTGATGTAACCTTATAATCATCAATTCGATTAGCAACCATTGCTTCCATCCAATCTGGTTTTCCTGAAACAACAATACCTCCAATACTACCATATAATCTTTCTTCGATAGTATGAAGCTGTGTTTTCTTGGGTGGTTCACGATCAAGAATTGATATAATTTCATTAATTTTACCTGTAATATCTTCTTGAAGTTTATTAACATCTTCTTGAGTTTTAGGTGACACACCCCATAATTCTCTTAATTCTTCACTTGAATCTATCATTTGTGTAAAATTACTTTGATAAAAGTTAACTAAGTCACTTTCTTTAACACCTGATGATTTTTCAAGTATATAATGAACAGATGAACCTAATAACTTAAATATTTCATCTGAAACATCCACAGTTACATCATCACCAAATAGTTGCATAAGGAAGTATATCTGTGGAGGGTTAATTAAATTGCTGGCAGAATAATCTGCATCACCTTTACTGTATTCATCATTGATAATAGCATCAACGATAGCTTGAGGTAATTCAGCTTTGTTAGTGTATTTCATTTATCCTCCTAAAGAGTTAATTATATTTATATATATTGCTTCTGAAAATTTCTGTGTATGAATAAAGTTAGTATTTATCCAACGATTTGCGATTTTAGAAGAAACTATAAGATAATCATAATATGATAAAAAAAGTTTACCTTTATAATCTTCTAATATATTTTGAAGTGTTATTTTGTATCTTTCTGGAAGCATGTTTTGAATATTATTTCGTACAATTCCAGACGGTAATGTATAACTTTTTGCAAGTGTAATAAATTTTTTCAGATTATCAAAATGATCTATTAACTCAGCAGCAAGCCAACTAGAACGCTTCAATTCATATGCATCTAATGGTGTAAAGATAATTTCTTTGCTTAAATAATCATAAATAATATATTTAACTGCAGGTAAGAATCTGTTGCTGTAACTATTGCTAATTGCAACTCCCAAAAACGATGAAGTCCCTATAGCATTAAAATTTTTATCTGGGAAATAACCTATATAATGAAAAGTATCAAGCCCATTTCCATATACTTCAGCAATTTTTAATTTAGAATCAGCATTAATCTTTGCAAGCAAATCCATATTGCTAATTAACTTAAATTTGTTAGAAACTATTGACAAGACTCGTGAACCATCTCTAACAACCGCATAACCAGCTGGTAATTCTGCAGATTTTGTCCTGACAAAAGATTGGATCAATTTAACATCTTTCAAACTTTCTTCATATAATTCTTTTTTCATATCCTTCTCAAAATTTTGTCAAAAATACACTGTGAAGATAAAAAAAGGGGAAGAATCTAATCTTCCCCTTTCACCTGATTTGTACCGATTATGAGGACTTAACATCTGCAGTTTCTTCTGCTTTCTTTTTAGCTTTCTTTTTGTTCTTGAAAGCTAACGAAACTTCTGCTTTTTGATCTATATAAGGTGCAAGTTTATCCTTCAAAGCTTTGAGACCAGCAGCATATTCCATGATCTTAGTAATATTCTCTTCTTTTGACGGATCATTTGCAACTTCAAGAGCTCTTTCTCTACTGTCAATTCGAGTAATACCTTCACCTAAACGTGGTGCAGAACCGGAACGAACAGCTTCGGCAAACTTTAGCATTTCTTTAAAAGATTCACGTTGATTTTCAGGTAATGCTTCAGCAACTTTATCTATTTCACCTTCAAACAGATAATAATTGCCGTGTTGAATTTGTGCTTTAACAGTTTCAGGGGTAACTCCAGGAACTTTACTTACCAAACAGGAAAATTGAGACAGCAAAAAGTTTACTGTTGATTCTTTTTTCGGTCTTTTGTTTTTGTCAGCCATTTAAGACTCCTTAATTATAAAGTTAAAAAATAAATGCTTTGCAAAAATAACGATTTTTTTTTAACAAGTCAACTCCTTCACAAAAAAAAAGTTTTTCAGATTAAAAAATTTTTAACTCTTATTTCTTAGATAATTATTAAATATCATCTTACTTAATTCAATTCGCTTAGTTTCTTTATATCTTAGTTGATTCCACAATTTTCTAAGAATGAATAATCTTTCTTGAATTTTTTCTATTGTCTGAAATGAATTACTTGGATCGTACTTATATATGTTCTCAAAAATTGCATTTACATAAGAATTATAATCATCAAGAATTTCATCTATTCTTTCTGTTGTAAAAGTATCAATAGATAATGCAGGATGCAAAGTAACAGGTACTCCCCAACAGCTATTATAATCAAAATTATTAAATCTCAGAATATAAGCCGAAATATTCCAACCAGTAAGAAATAAAAGAATTTTATGATATACCACATAACCTTCAGCTTCGTTCCCGATTTTTATATTTTCAAATTCAAGAGTAATTTCTCCAGTTTCTTTATTATATGAATACTTAGCTTTTTGATCTGAACTATTTATTCGTTGTCTAAATGCTGTCATAAATTTATCAGCATCAAAATAATTGATACTTCGCTTCCAAATAGCCTGCTTAATAAGATTTCTATGCTTTTCTTTTAATTGATTCATAACTATAGTAGCAGCAGCTATTTCTAACTTATAATTTTCATTAAAAGCTATTGTATCATTATGTACTTGTTCTTTAGCTGCGTTTGGAGTTTTATACATCGCATAAGCAGTATTTAATAATTCCCAACCGTTAAGATCAGTTATCAATATAAATTTATCTTCCCAGCAAATTAAAAATCTTTTTGTAATTAAAGGAATTTCTCTAAGCATTATTTGAAATGTTTCTTCAGTAATTATATTAACAGAATTTTCAACAAAATGTTGAAGAGTTTTAACTTCTTCCCTAAGCATTAGGCTACTTTTTGCTAGATCTTTTAAGTTAAGACTTAATGGTTCTCCCATAGAATTTACTGGTTTAATTAAATATTTTTTCATCTTGAAGTTTAACCTCCACAAGTGTTATTTTTATTTTTATATCTTCTATATCAGAATCTTTATGATAATCTTCGTAAATTAAAAATCTTAATTGTTCTACTGCAAGCTCCAAATTAGTATGCGGTAATATCTTATAAGAACTAACTTCAAGAGGTTTTTTCTTATTAACAAACTTAATAAGTCCTTTATAATATATCTTATATAACATTTTTATATCCTTTAGAATAATTACAAATATAATAGATTAAAGTTAGCAAGTCAAGTCCTTTTAATTAAATAAAAATAAAGTTTCTTCTGGTTCTTTCCAGATATACTTTATTTTAGGAATTTCAGTCCAACCAAACCTTTTATAGTAAACATAATCTTTGGCTAGTAATGCAGCTCTATGACTGGAGTGAAATAATTCATTTCCTATTATACTTGGTATTTTATCAGAATAATAATGATCTTTAAATGTTTTCTGTAAGAATTGAAAAGTATTTAAGAAATGATCGTCTTTTTTTCTTCTAATCCATTCTTTGCAGATTTCAATAGCATAAGAAGTGAGTTGAAGCTCACTGTTATACCATAGCTTAACTACCGGATGCTTGGCAAACTTTCTGTGAGCTTCAACTGCTAGTTTGAGGGAGTTAGTAGGGAGTACAAGGGATTTCTTATCAAATACTATTATCTGCAATATTTCAAAACTTGCTTTACGCTGATAATTTAGTCGTTTATTATCAAGTACTTTTGCAGATTCCCTGTAACTTTTATATGGAAGGAAAGTAATTGGCATATGTTATTGTATTCCTGTTATAATTAGTAAGATTATTATTATAAAAACAATAACAAGAGTAATTACTTTAATTAAATCACAAGCTTTTTTACTTTCTAGATAATTATCAAGTAATTTTTCGAATAAGTTCATTTATTCTCCCAGTAATAAATAATAAATAATACGTGCTAAGATAGTAGAAATTAACCAGATAGTTATTATCCATCTTACAGTATTTGCTTTCATTTTATTCATCTCCTGTTTTAACTGGAAAATAAATAACTGGATGAAAATCATCTAAGCAATGATGTTCACTAGAACATATTCTTAATTCTCCCAAAAAGCATTCTGAATTACCTTCATCATTGTAATCTTGTTCTATTGTTACATTCATATCTTTTTGTTCATCATCAAACTTTGCAATATGTTCAGCAAGTTGACGATAAGTTAACTTTCCTGTTGGTGCTGTTTCATATAGTTTATTTTTCATGATATTTTCTCCAACCAATTTACTTCTGCAATAGCCGATTGATTTAAGTATCCTTTGAATGTGGCTACTGACAAATAATTAACTTTAGAACCAAATTTAGATTTTTTAATCTTTTCTCGCTCATTAAAACTGGTTACAATATATTTATTACCTAATTTACCAGTGGTATTTTTAAGATGTCTTAATGCAGCTTCAACAGTCTGAAATCTATGTATTGCTATTTGTGTTGATTGTTCAAGCGATGTAATATGTTGATTTAAGACTGATACTACTAATACTTTACCCATTTGATTTCTCCTTATTAAGATCTTCTAATACTTTTACTAATATACTATCAACAAAAGCATAATTTTTGCAAGAATTTATTACTTCTTGATAACCATATTTCTTTATATGCTCTTTGACCCATTCATGCTCCTGCATTGGATCACCTGCATAATAAAAAGCTACTAATGTATTCCTGAATTCTGTTGCTTCATGTTCGTTCATTATAACTCCCTTGCTATTTCTTTATAAACATATAATTTAGGCTCATTACTTTCATCTATTTTAAGTAAATACTCGTAAGTATCAATATGAAGTATTTGGATAAGATTATGAGTAAAGTATTGCTTAGTATTACCATAAACTGTTATTTCAAAACAGTTAAATTTACCATAAGCCATATCTACATAAGCTTTTACGATTACTTGATTATTCTGATTAAGATTTGACATAGTAAATTTTACTTCATCTGTCTGAGTAAACATATATGGTTTTCCTCTCTTAAACCAATGATTATTGTCAGACCATTTAGATGTTTGGAATTCTTTCATACTAGAAAAGAAATATGCTGTTTCAAGTTTATTTCTTGAGCGGTGATGTTGAAGAGTGATTATTTTCTTTCGCATTTTATTACTCCCTCATTATTTAAGAATTGATTTATTCTGTATTTTCCCTTGTAACTATAAAATATTTGTCCTTCATCAAAAGCAAATATCATGCCAAAACAAAAAAAGGACGATCTGAATAGATCGTCCTCTTAACCGGATTATTTATCTTTCTTTGGCGTCTGAAAGTATACATCGAATTTTGCTTTCATATCGACTACACCTCCATGCCGCATGAGCTTATCCAATTCTCTTACGGCTTCCCTTAACTCGATAGCTTTGTTTCTATATTCACCGCCTGGATCTTTCTCAGGGTTATAACCTCTTAAGTCCCAATATTCATCTGAGTCCCAATCGGCTTTCTCTCCGCCAAATCCGCCTTTAACCCAATCAAAAGTTTTTGACTCTTGAATGGTTGCTTTAGGTGCTAAATTGTTTAACACCCCTTCAATCATACCGATTACACCTTGTTGGTTCTTAGGCATACCTGCAGGGTAAACAACCTTACCAATTTGTTTCTCCATACCCACTTTAATTAACTCACTTGTAAGGGTATAATTTTCCTTGGCATTGTTATTGATACCCAATTCTGCAATAATATTGCCTTCGGTATCTTGGACTTTTAATACATTTCTTAATGTAGACATTTCTGCCTCCTTTATTTAGTTTATAATATTCCCTTATTAAGGGATTAAACCTTATAAAGCTATCAAGTCCAAGCGGTTCTAATTTCAAAGATCAATTTAATATACTATGTTATTACCTTTATTTAATTATTTACTTATAAGATACAATCATCATGCCACATTATAAAGCTATTTTATAGTGTATAAATATACTTTATTTTATGGTATATAACTTATTGTGTCTAGTCTTGTATACATTTTTGGGTAAGAAACTGCAACCTATTGTATTGTAATAATTTAGCAAGTATAATAAACTATACACTTTGTATACAAAAGTATACATGACAATTTGACGTATAATTACTTTCTGTGTCATATGATAGGTATAAGAGGATATATATTGTATTAAAATGAGGCAGACGTGTATTGATAGGTGTTAAGGTTACTTCTAAATTTATACATATTATCAATATGATACAAGATAGGTATATATCTTCATTAAATATATATCTTAATACTATCTAATAAGTTATAATATATGTTATTATATTAAAAGGTCAAAATATCTGGGAAAATTTGGGAGGGGGGAAGCGGCTGTGGATAAAAATTTTCTTATATATACCTCCACACCAATACGTTACTTTTCTAACCTAATTTCCAGCACTAATATCCTATACTTTCTATTTATCACAAAATTAAGATTGCATTGAGAAGCGGAATTGATCTATAAAAGAACTCATAATACTTAGTAAGCTTAGTATATATAGAGTATACTTAGTATAGTCATAAAATATAAAGTTTAATATGTTAATTAATATATATAGAAACTGGATAGCTTTAGTATACTTGGTATACTTAGTATACTTACCGATTTCAAATTTTTTATAAGAAGTTCTTGACATTTCAAATAAAAAGCTTTATATTTGTATTTGTTTTTAACAAAGGAGTCTAAAAATGGATTTTAAAGAATTAACACCAGTTAAAGTAGATTTAATACCTTCAGCAAATTTTGGTTCAGTTCCAGTTGAACCAATGAGACTTGTTATGACAGAAGGTTTTAATAAACTTAGACCATATCTTGAATTAGGTCTAATACCGTATGCTCTTGATCCAAAAAAAATGGAATCAGAAGAATATCCTCAATGTTTTCAGTGGACAGAAAATGAAGATCTTGCTGAAGAATTATTAATGATGGCAGATAAATATGCAAAAGGCAGAGATTCAGAAAAAGAAGATAGTTTTGAAGTTACAAAACAAAAAGTTGAAGAAACTATAAAACAAGTTGATGAAAAACTTGCATACATGATAAGAACCTATGTTGAAATGGTTGGTTATGACAGGATATTATGTAAGCCTATTATTGAAAAAAATAATGCTTTTCTCAGTCAACTTGAAGAAACATCTGAGCTTGAAATAGCTTTTCTACAATCTATAAAACATTCACTTGACAGTATTATTAGTGTATTATTTGATATAAAAGAAGCATTGCAAAGAAGATGAGTGAAAAATTTAAATATAGTTCTCCTGAACAAGGATTCCCATTAGGTTCTGACCTTCCCCTCAAGGTCACCAATAAATATCACCTACCTGCTTATAATGGCACAATGGTTACTATTCTTGAGAAGGAGAACTGTTTATATATTGGAGTTGCAATATTAAAAGATGTAATACTATGGACTGATACTTACATTACTTACAAAGAAGCCGTATCTACAATACAGAAGGCAGTTATTAATGAAATATATAGATATAAGAAAGATAAAAGTCAATGAACAATATATCAAAGCAGGTATTTATGATCTGTATGTTTATCACAGCAAAAAAGAATTTTATGATAATGTAGCATCTAAGTATCCTACTATTACTTATATAGTAAATAATCTTTCAGATATTTTTCATTATTTAAAAGATGTTAGAGGAGAAAAAACTTATTGGAATTATATTACCTTAACAGATCATCAAGTTTGGATTGCTACAGGAGAACGTTATACACCAGATATTTATAATCATGTTGATGATATTGTATATAAGTTAACAGATCAGAATGAATTAATAAAGACTGATAACTGTTTTATTCGCTTATTAGCTGTACGAGTTGTAAAAAATAAATTATTTCTTTTATTTACTTCTGGGGGTATTCACTCTGTAAGTTTAAATAATTGGAGAATATCTGCAGCAGTTAAACAACAATTTACTAGAACTCAGACTGAAACTAATCAGAATTATATTTCTGCTGATAGATATGATGAAAGATTAGAAAGAATACTGAATAATAAAAAAGTTCAAGCTAGAGATCTTAGGCTTGTTCATTATTTATTAAATCCATTATCTGATTGCTTTATGAATCCTGAAGCTGCTGTTAAGAAAACTTATGGAAGTTCGGTACGTAAGCCAGATAGAATGAAAGTTATTGAATCAGATAAAATAAGATCATTAATATTACGAGAACTTGGAGGACTAATGTCAGATTTACAAAAAGCTATACAAGAAGGCATACCACCACAAAAGGTAGCGGGATTTTTAAGTGAAATTGCGCAGAATTCAATCAATAATGAGAATGTATCGGTTGAAGATAAACTCATGGCAGTTGATGCTATTATTAAGATTGGTTACTCCGAAGAGTATAATCAGATTAATAATAACACAGGTGGTATAACGAGTGGTGTTCCTTTATTAGGTGGGAAAGAAGAAACGACTCTTGGCGGAGGTGAGAAACAACGACAACTTTCTGGTGGAGAACAAGTTATGCCAGTTGAGCTTTATAATGATGCCGATATGGAAAAAGAAGATCCAAAACCTAAGCCAACACCCGAAGATGAGGAAAAGCTCAAAAAGCAAGCAATGAAAGAATTAAATATAATACCAGATTATATAGATGATAATTCCGTCTGAGTTATTACCTATACGGAAAAAACTTGCCACTCCTGAGTTACAATTACTTCTCCCACGTTGGCAACAGAATAATTCTCCTGAAGATTTAGGAATAATTAGATTTGGCTTTGATTTATTTCCTGATACTCTTAAGAAAGAGTATGGAGTTGCTGATTGGGTAAGACCTACTTTATACCGCATACTTAGATTTGATCCAGAAATGACTAAGATAGATAGAGCATGGGCTATATGTACTTCTAGAGATTTTTCAAAGAGTACATGGATAGCTAAGATTTTGCCTTTGTATCTTATGCTGGTAGGACAATATGGTATTTATACTAATGGTCATCTTTTACCTGAGGCTGATTATATACGACTAAGAGCTAAAACCCAAGAAAAAGCAGAAGAGAAACTTGGTAATGTTAGCATGGAGTTTGATAACCCAAGAGTTATCAAGCTTTTTGGTGAATTAAGACCAACATTAAAAGAGATACGAGATAAGAAACTTAAAAACCAAGCTAAATTAGTCATACTTAAAAATGGTTACATATTCCAAGCACAGGGTTTGAATATGCCTTCCAGGGGTGCTAATATAAGAGACAGACGTCCAAAAGTAGATATTAATGATGATGTTGAGAATAAAGAGAATACTAAGACTGATACTATGCGTGCTTATAATGCTAAAGAAATACTTGGTGAGCAGTTTGGTGGACTTGATCACAGAGGATTGACAGTATATATAGGTAATTATGTTCACCAAGAATGTATTCTTGCTAAATTAATGAAACCAAATTCTGGTTGGAATAGATTATTCTTCCAAGCCACTTACTTTGACAAAGATGGGGTAGAACGCAGCGGATGGGCTAAGAGATATTCTGTCGACTATATCAAACGGCTGGGTGAATGGTACAGGCGTCAAACTGATTTAGGTGGCTGGAAGATATTTAGAATGGAGTTCTATAATGAGATTATATCTGATATGGACTTTCAGATATATTATTTTGATGGAGAACTTGTTCGAAAGTATAAAGAAAATTACTTAATTATTAGAGCATTATATTATAAGGTTGGAAATGAATTTAAACCACTTACTGTATTAGAAAAACCTTTGATATTAAGAGTATATATAGTAGTTTCAGGTGATCCAGCTATTAGTGAAGATAAGAAATCATCTGATGGAGTAGCCACTGCTACTGCTTATGCTGAAGATAAGAATAGGTATATTATAGATATACAGCTAGATAAGTTTGATATGAATGATAAGTATCATGATCCATTTAAGAAACCTAAAATTCTTGCTATTAGTGATGAAGAAAAAGCTAATATTAGAAGACGAGGTTTAACAAGCGAAATGGCTCGAATGATACTAAAATATAATGCTGATGCTTGGGTACTTGAAAATGCAGGACAGCAGTTAGCTTGGTATAATGAACTGAAATATGATATATTAAAACCATTAGGTCTTGGTCATTTACCAGGATTGGCATATCATCCAAAAGATGAAAAAGTTTATAAATTAACAGTAGGTTTAATGAATTATTATAGCGCTGGTAAATATTTTATTCTTCGAAACCTACAGTTTAGAGCAATGCATGATATACAAGTAAATACATTTCCTGATAATAAATTAGACATTCTTGATACTCTTCATAATGCAGAAAAAATGGCAAGATTCCCACATAAATCTGACTTTAATGTTTATGGAGAAAGACGTCCTTATAAAGATGAAGAAACTTATAAACCACCCCCAGGAGTTGAACCCTGGATGATAATAGGTTAATCTTGTTTTTATCATACCCCCTCAGTTAATATTATATTATTTTTTTTATATCAGAAGAGCTTGACAAATAGGAATAATATTCTTATATTTCGAGCATCTTTTAATAAATTTTATTATATCAAATGCCAGAGAATTTTAATCCTTATTCGGGAACGAAGAATTGGACAAATGAAATAGCGGCAGAGAATATCAAAGAAGCTAAAGATAATCTTACCTATGCTCGTCCTTGGCGTGCAAATGGATTTAAGCTAGAAAATGCCAGATATGGACGACAATACTCAACTGCTGAGCTTAATGAACTTATAGCATTTCGACAAGCCCCACTCCCTATATCAGTATCCACCGCAATATGTGACACTGCAGATGCTTTAATGATTGCTGCTAAACCAGAAGTTTATGTTGCTCCAATTATGACTCCTGGTAATCAACAAGAAACTGCTATGTCTCAAAGTGTAGCAGAAAAATTTAAGTTTGTGATCCAGAAAAGTTGGTTCGATTCTTTGGGTATGCTGCAGTACGATCGTATACAGAATGATGTGTCTAATGTAGGAAAAGGTCTTATGTATATGGTTCCCAGAAATGAGATAGGAGAATTTAATGTTGATATGAAAAGAATATCTTGGCGATATTACCTTCCTCACCCAAATACAAAAGAATTTTTAGATACTGATGCTGATAATATGATTTATGCTATGCCAATAACAAAGCGTTCAGCTATTAGATTTATTAAAAGTATTGAGCCGGATATATCTGAAGAAAGTTTAAAAGACTTTCTCGAAGGTGGACAAGCTAAAGATTTTGGTAATGCCTTTGATGAAGATCCAGTATTTGGAAATCAGAAGAAAGCTGCTGAAGAAGTATTGTTTATTCAACGACTTGTACTGGAAAGTCAAAGAGTTTATTATATAATTCCTATATCCAGAGACTTTCAAGAAGCTACTGATGCACCTTTAAGATTTAGAACTGTTGATAAATTAACTAATGATTTAATTCAACTTAGAAATAATGGTAAGATTAAACTTATTCCAAGAGATAAAGTTTTATTGACAGAGTATACTTCAGTAGGTAATTATGGTTATAAAGTTGTTTATCCAATTACAAAATATAACATTGTTCCTTTTAATTATGATCATAGAGATAATCCATATCCTTATTCTAGGATGTGGTACTTATATCCACTTCAAAGGGGATTAAATAGATTTTTAATGTCTGCAATTCTTAATAATACTTTATCTAATTCATTAAGAGTTATGGCAGAAGAAGGTTCTATTATTAATCAAAAAGAATTCATAAAAGAATCATCTTCACCTGGATCAATATTACAGTATCGTTTACCCATTCCTGGAGTAAGTAAACCCCCTGATATCATTAAGCATACACCAATGTCTGAAGCTCACCTTATTCTTCCTCGTTATATGACTCAGATGATGGAATATATAAGTGGTATATTTGGAGTTATTCAAGGTAATCCAGATAGCTCTCCGGATGTGTTTAGTACATTAGCTTCATTACAATCAGCAGGAAGTCAAAAAATTAAAAGACGTATGGTTTCTGCAGATACTTCGTTATCTCAAGCTGGAGAAGTTGCTGCTGAGTTTTATAAAGAACATGCACCAATTAATGGATTTTCAGCTTTATTTAATGAAGAAAAACGGGATGAAGAGATTATAGAATATAATAAGCTCGAAGTAAATACAGATGATCCAGATAATCCTAAAGTAGGTATTGATCCAATGACTGATTTAAAGAGAGGATTCAGAAAAGTTAGATTTACTACTCGATCATCAGGTGGATATGAAGCAGCTACTGAGGCAGCTATGCTTACGACTTTATCTACACAACTTGGTGTTCCAGAATTGCTACCATTAATACTTGATAGAATAGGTGTTACTGGAATTAAAGATATTAAAGATATAGTTGCTAATAGAACAGATTATCAAAAGATTATAAGTCAGTTAGAAGAATCCAATAAGAAAATGGCTTCTGAAATTGAACAAAAGAATAATAAATTATTTGGAATGGTAGAACGGATTGAAGCGGCTAAAGCAAAAGGCAAGATGGATGTGGAAGTTGCTTTGTTTAAGAAAGATCCAGTTGGCTACGTTCAGAATGCAGTAAGTAATCAAGGAGACAGATAATGGCGGAAGGTGAAGTAAATATTAAAACTGGAGAGGAAATTGCAGAATCACATAGTGAAGATAAACCTTTCAGTCTAATTAAAACAAGTGGAATGTATCACTCTATGAAAGAATTTCTTCCTGAAGAAACTGGTGAGATTTCACGTCTTGATCAGATAAAAAATGATTTTCCTGAAATAGAAGATTTATCTTCAGATGAAACACAGGGTATCATAGATTATCTTAATACAAATGAAAAATTTAATGAAGAGAAATATAAAGCTTTGGGTATTAACGAAGAGTTAGATGCAAAGCTTAAAGAAGTTTATCCGGATCATTTTAAAGTAGGTGAAGAATCTAGCGAAGAAGATCCTGAGCTTTTTACTAAACTTGAAGATATGGAAAAACCAGATCTAATAGTAGAGGTAAAAGATAAAGTAAATCTTTTGAGTCAGAAAGATACTGCAATTAAAGAATTAGAAGAGAAAATTCAGGAATTAGAAAAGAATACTCCAGGTGAAGAATCTGAGGTGTTGCAAGATATGAAATCTCTTTCTAAGGATTTTAAAGGTAATTATTCGAGACTTCAAAAGAAATACAATCTTCCGGATCTTGACTTGGTAAAAGCCCAGCTTGATGGTGGTGATATTGGGTCAAGATTAGAGCAGTACCAAAATAATGAATTAAGAGCCAAGATCGAAGAGCAGTTTAAGTTAGCTGAAGGTGAATTTGAATATGATCCAAAAGAAGCAGCTAAAGCTAGAACAGCATCATGGTATTGGGATTATTACAGTAAGGAAAAGGAAAATCAGTTAAAGCAAGAAATGGAAAGTTTAACTTCTAGCAGTCAAGCTCAGATAGAAAAAGTGGAAGCACAGCAGCAAGAAGATATAAACTGGTTAGCAGAAAATTATTTTGATAAAGATTTGAATAAAGCAAAGGAAAAGATTACTGAACTAAATGAAATAGCAAACAAAGTTAGTTCTGGTGAATTAACACCAGATAAATATCCATTGGCTTTAAGAAATATTGTTCGTGGAGCTTTTTATGATGAATTTGTAACTGCTGAAAAGAAAATTGCTTTAGATAATTTAGTCAAACAGTTTGCTGAAAAGGGAATGTATCTTCCAGATGATGAACTTCCAACTGATGTAACTAAGCCTTCTAGTTCTCCTACAAATCATGATATTAACAAAAAGGACATAGAAAAGAAGAAAATATCACCAATGCTTCGATCATTTGATATTGACATAAATTAATATAAGGAATTACCAAATGGCTGGAACAGACTCAGAAGTAATCAAAGGTCTATATAATCTTACGAATGTGCAAGATCGTTTACGAAAGTATGCACAGGATAAAGAGTATTTTAGATTTTGGGCATTACGTCAGGTGAATACAATAAGTATTCTAAAAATAATCTCGGAAAAGTTTGGTACAGTACCAAGCGAACAGGTAGCGGACTGGGAATTCCGCTATCCGGAATTTGACGAATTACCTTATTCGTTCTTCCTTTCGGAAGCTTCTAGTAGTACCGATGCTTCCAATACCAAGTTTAAAATTACTAATGAACTTGCCTCGGTATTAAATACTTCCACCAGATTACATATTGATGGACTTTATACAAAATCGACAGTTGCAGATGCAGATACGGATACAGCTGCTGCTCGAAATGTTGCTTCCGGTATAGTTCTCCCTGAAATCGCAAGGGTTATAAATGTCGGAGCTGAAGATTCAGCAGGCTCTGGTTATCGTCTTGTTACAGTGCGAAGAAATCATCCAGCAGATACTTATTCTAATACTGCAAAAGCTGTAACAACTGCAATGAAGATCACGGTTTCGAACTTAGTTTCTAGAGCTGATGATTACCCACTTCCTCCAGTTACTAAAAATTCGAAATATCTTGAAAATTACATTCAGATTACACGAATGTCATATGGTCTTTCAGAGCATATGAATCAGGGTGGTGGAATTGAAACTTTCCTTGCTAGAGGAGCTGAGTATTTAAATATTCAGTATATGTTAGCAGAAACATATTTAATGAAAACTATTGAAAGAGCTATCATAACTGGGCGAAAGTCTAAGAAGGAAGTTTCTAATAGTCTTGAATATGAAAGTGGTGGTTTGCTTGAGTTTATCGAAGCCGATACAGATCACTATCTGTCATTTAGTAACAAAGTACCAACAGTGCCTCGAATTAATAATATTGTTCGAAGAATGGCTGATACTTCAGGTGTTCGTGAGTTATGGTGGTTTACTGGTACAGAATTATCAGAACAAATAGCAAATGCTTATGAAAATAAGAGTATTTACTATACCAATGCAGAACTTTCTGTTATGTACAGGATGAAAGTTAAAACATTAGAATCAGTTGGTCGTGATCTTGTCGTTCACCATGTAACAGCTCCGATTCTGAATGAACTGGGTATGGCTAACGAAGGTGTCGTTTTGAATCTGACTGAATATAACTACAACGAAAAAAATAAGTATGGTTGTTTCCAGATAGCTCATAAAGTTGAGTTTTCAGATCAGCCAGATGATGCCGATTCTTACAAAAGTAACGAAGGTTATAAAGGTAAGTGGCGAGAACTTTATGGTGCTTGGGGTCTTGTTAGAAGGCTATCCGACACTCATTTCAGAACAATTGATGCGGCTTCTGTTAATTAATTAACGGATTTGCTTTTTAATAATTTAACAAGGAGAACCAGATGTTTAACGAAGATCTTATTGCTTTAAATACCCTTGAGAGAGATCCGAATGCAAGGGGAAATGTACCTTTAGTTGGACAATTGTATTTAGGTCAGGCTATGGGTGCGATGGTAGCTGGTGTTAAAGCTACTGATTTTGACTGCAAGTTTGGTAAAGGTCAGGGTGAAGTTCTTGGTGTAATTCCTTTGGTAACAAAGGGTGCTGGGGATAATGAATCACTGGCTTTTACAGTTGCAGCTCATTCGTCAACCGCAGGTAAGATTACTTTAACTATGCATTCTTCGGATGCAACTGCTACAGATGATCTTACCATTTCTTTCATCGTTGTTGGCAGGATTTATCCACACGACTAATCAAGGAGGTAAATGATGGCTGACGTAACTATTAATACAGGTCATGCAGAAAATGATCCTGGAATGATTGTCAGTGTGCATTCACCAAGACCACCTTTCGAAGTCGGAGTTGGTATTCATGCACAGGAATATATCGTAGGAACAGATTTTACAAGTGGTGATGATTTAATCTTCAATGTAAGAGCCTGCGATACTATTAAGTTTGCTGTTTTCGTTACTAATGTTGGAGCAGTGAAAGCATTTGCTGAAACAGCATTAGCCGGTGGTGGTAGGATATTAACACTGTCCAATTGCACTACAAATATTAAAGCGTTTATTGTTAATGATGTTTAAGGAGTATAACCATGACGTACAAAGAACTTATAATTGAAGCCAGACATAGACTTCAAGATATTCGAGCTAAGAATGGTTCGATTATAACTACTTCTGATGTTACGGAAAATGGTATACGCTGGACATTTGAACGCTTAAATTCAATATGCAAGGGTGCTGTAGCAGAGATGTTACGCACCCTGTTTGCATTACATTTAGATAAAGCAATTGATACCTCTGTTCAATACAGACAATACCAAGGAACACTTAGTTTATCTTCAGGATATATGATATTAAGTTTAACAGATGATCCTGAATATTTAAGAATTATATCTATTCAAGATATAAATGATGCGTCTAAAATATATGCATGGAAAGATCAAGAAGATTTCTTCTCTTCGAGATATTTTAATCAAACTTATGATTTAGATAACGATACAGCTATTGATGAACTTGATTATATATTTACAACTATATATGATGAAAGTTCAAACAAAAAACAGACAATAGCTCTACCATTATCTAGTACTGTACAACAAGTTCAGACTATAGTTAGAGTATCTTTTAATCCTATTTTAGATGTAAGTTCATCTGTACAACTTCCTTTTGTAGATAGTGATGATATTCTTTTAGATTATATAGAAAAGAATGCTCTTCAAATAAGTCATGATCCACAAGGAGTTCAACTTACGGCTGGTATAATACAAACCAAGTTAAAGGAGAAGGCAATTGAATTACAAGCAAATAATTAAAAGAGTTGCTGAAGAAGTTGATGTTGATATAAATCAAAAGAAAGATATCAGTAGAATACAGATTGATATAGAAGATGCTCTTGTTGATATATTTTCACTTGGACATTATCCTCGTCAGACTCATGAAATTAGAGTTAATAAAACTGGTGTAATTACAGAAGATTTTTCTGATACTACATTGATTGATGGAATGACTTTATCATCTTTTACAGTAACTGCTGGTGAAGCCAAATTGAATCTTGGTCAAAGTGGAGCTATTATAATTACTGGTTTAAGAGATATAAATACTTTAAAGTTTGTTTCCAGAGGTACGTGGACTATGCAGGATGCAGTACTTCCATCTGGTACTATTGTTATATATGATGCTGAGGAAAATATACTTTGGTCAGATACTTTTGAAGTTCCAGAAGCTGATACTGATCATGAGTTTGCTCCTGCTCAATTAGAGCCTAATATGAAGGTTGTTATTTCTTTGATAAATGAACCAGATTGGACTTCGTATTTAGATGATTTAGTTATCACAAGCAGTAAAAATTATATTGAAATGCCTTCTAATTTTTTCATACCTAAAGAAGTTACTTTTCGCAATAAGTTAGGTGGAAAACTTTATGATTCCAAGGAGATAACACCTGAAGAGTTTTTAAGATGGAATCCAACAGAACCAACTGAGGAACAAGGTGAAAATGTAACACAAGTAACAGAAATTACAGAAAGTGTTACAGTATTAAGATCTACAAGTGAAAATATCGATTTCAATTATCGTTATGCTTGGTATTTTGAGACTATGCAAGATGGATCAACCAGAATGTATTATAAGCCAACATTCGATGGTCTTATTAGTGTTTACCATAGTTTTATTCCTACTCCAGTATCGGATCCAGGTACTACTATTCCTACTAGAAGAGATGAAGCTGATCTTATAGTATGGAATGCTTCTATGCGTTATATAAATAGAATGTTCAAGAAAGCTCAAACAGAATTAGAATTAGCAGGATTAAAAACTCAGTACAGTGAATTAAAGCAAAAATATTCAAAGAAAATGTCGGATAAAGTTAGCAGGGAAAATAATAAAGTTCAAACTGGACATATAATACCCTTTACTTTAGTTAATGATACAAATATGGAGCTTAATTAATGGCTGGTGAATTATTACAGCAATTTACAGATATACAGGGTTGGATACCAGAATCTGATATAGATGGAATAGATTCAGATAGAAGATTTTTGGCAAGAGCTCTTAATGTAGATTTTTATAATGGTTATTTCCAAAATGCTAAAGATGCTTCTCTTTATGAAGATATACCTGATGAAATAAATAATTTGGTTACTGATGGTTACGAAATATTAAGAGTTATATTTTTTGAACATAGTAGTAGAGGACAGTGTTTTTTTTATTCTTTATATAAATTGGATTCAGGTAATCATTTATTAAAGTTTTTCTGCAAGGATGATTATGATACTTATGAATTAAATCCAGATCCTGTATCTTCTGATATTGAATATTTAAGTAAACCTACAAATATAAGTTTTTGCTTTGCTAATGATCAATTAAAAGTAAATCTTAATATTTTAGCTAGCTTTCCAACTATTGGAGCTGCTACTGTTGCTAACTTTACATTAATATTTGAAGGAATACAAAAAGCAATTTCGATAGGTCTTGGTTCCCAATCTGGTCCAGATTTGTATTGGTATCTTGTACCTAGATGGCTCGGCTGGTCATATAATTCTACTATAGTAGATAAGGGTACAGATACCAATACTTTAATACATCACAATACTTCTGCAGGTAGTTTTACCTCTACTCATTCGGAAATTCAAGATACAACTGATATAATCCAAGATACTTCATTTTATTATTCAGGTGGAGGTTCTGCAGAATTTGTAAATGCAGATACTCAAAAAGTATATGAAGTTGCTAATATTGATTATGCTCAGGGAATTGAATTTTACTGGAATGCATATTCATGGGGAGCAGAAGGTTCTGCTTTAGATGCTTGTATTCTTGAAGTACTTGATAGTTCTAATAATTCACTTTATACACAAGTTTTATCTAGTACATCTTTATTTCAATGGGTTAAGGTAAAGATAAATTTTCCGGAATTAAATGCTGATTTAAAAATAAGAATTATAAAACCTGCTCATACTGGTGTAACTCCATTAAAATATCCTCACTTTGATGAAATGACTATATTTTATTCCTGGAATATTCCTTATGCTTTGTTAGGGATAAATGATGATAATCAAAGGTTTATGATTGAACAAGATGAAGATGGAGGCTTTGTTTTTGAATCTACAGTATTTAAAATAAAGCATATTGAAGTTGACTGGAGAATAAAAGATTTTGAACTTTACTTACAATTAGAAGAAAACGGTATATATACAAAAGTAGCAAATTTTAATATTGGAAGTAATGTAAATATTACTTGGAATGCTGGTGATGGAACTCATGATCTTGATCTAGAAGATCTTGAATTAAATTTAGATTCAACTGAAAGTCTTAATTTTAATTATGGTCTTGGTGCTACAGTTTCAGTTTTACCCACAGATAGAGAGGTTGGTGGAACTTATTCAGGAGATTTTATTTACAGTGAAATAGTTTACAGAAATAGAACTTATTATGTACGTAATGATTATAGATTATATTTAAGTCATATAGCAGGTAATGCATTACATCAACCAGATTCTTTTCCATATAATACTGATGTGGATTTTGGTTATCTGAAAACTGATTTACCTTATAGATTACATAGTTTGGCAATTACTTCACTTGATGAAGTAATAATACATGGTTTTGGAGCAAATTTTCTGTATATAGTCCAATCAACTCAGAATACTGTATTTAGAAAGATTAAACTTATAAATGGTTCTGAAGGAATAACATCACTAGAATCCTTAACTAAAGATTTAGTTGGATTTCCTTCATCTTCATTTCTTTTATGGCATGATAATAATGGTGTCTATGCTTATGGCGGAGGTATTAATCCTCCTAAAGATATTACTGAAAATAATATGAATAGGTACTGGCGTGAACTTAATTCTGCCGATAAAGATAATTCTATAGGTTTTTATGTCAAGAATAGAAAAGAATATTGGATACAAGTAAATGATAAAATTTATGTTTTTGAAATACCTTATGGAAGATGGAAGGAATATGAATTTTCTTGGACTATAAAAAACTTTATTGGTTATATTGATAATATACCTTATATTTTATGTACTGATAATAAAATTAGGAAAATAGATTTTAATGGTTCTGCATTACCTATTTATCTTGAAACTCATTACAATTCAGATTATTCAGTTAATCAAATAGGAAGACCTAGTGGTTTACCTGAAGTTAGAGATAAGATATTGCAAAATTTTTATTTGTCAGTAAAAAATACAAGTGTTGCTATAATTGAAGTTAAATATAATATAAATAATAATATTGATCTTGATAATGAAATTCTTATAACAAGAGCTGATAAACAAATTCAAGTTTTACAAGCACCTTTACTTGTCCGTTATGGAAGAATTAAATTAAAAATGACTTGTTCGAAGATATTAACTCAAATATCTTCATTTGGTTATTATTTTTCATTACCAAGTCATAGACCAATCAGTGGTGAAACACTTGAAGTTACTGGTATTGGTCAGAATGTTGGTTTAAGTTTTGGAATATATCAATAAGGAGATACAATGAAAAAACTGTTTTTAATTTTATTTCTGTTAATATTCTGCAGTATAAGTAAAGCTCAATCAACTGAGAGTCCTTTTTCAACTGAAGGTTGGGATCCACCAGCAGAATTAACTGAATTTTATCAACTTTATATTTATCAAATATTATCAAATCCTGGAGGTTATATAAATATCAATACTCGCAGAATAGACTCATTATTTAGTCGACTTGTTGTTTACGTGGATGAAGATGAACTTATTATCGAGAATGATACATTAAGATTTTCTCCAGTTTTTATTACTACATTACTTGATCTATTAGCAGAAAGTGATTCAATGAAATATAGAACTTATATACCATCATCACCAGATTCTGTCTCGTATAAAGAAGGTAGAATTTTTTATGATTCATCTTCTCATGCTTTGGTAGTTTATAATGATGAAAATGAAGTTATTCAGCAGATAGGTAGAGAATTTTTTATAAGAGTTTATAATAATACAGGTTCAACTATAACCAATGGAAATCTTGTTTATGTAAGTGAAGAGCCTACTTTAAATTGTTGTCCCTTGGTAGCATTAGCAGAAATTGATTCTGTCCATAAACTTAATGTTTTAGGCTTTGCTACTCATGATATAGAAAATTCATCTTATGGTTATATAACAATAGCAGGAGTTGTAAATGATGTAAATACAAGTTTACTTAATCCAGGTGATAAAGTTTATCTTGATACACTTGCAGGACAATTTACTGGTAATTTACTTTCTTCGCCATATACAAATTTACAGGTAGGTTATGTTATTAAAGCTGATGTATCAGGCAGTATATTAGTAAAAATTTCACCAGTATATTATAATGAAGTAATTTATGCAAATTCTGTTATCATAAATGAAAAAGATCATGGTTTTTATGCCTTTGAAGATAGTCTTGAAACTATAACAATTGCATCAGCTAGTACTTGGTATCAAGTTACAAATACTACTGGTAATTTATTTTCAGCAATACAAGATAATGAGGGTTTTGTTTATATGCCAGGAGATACAATTCAGTTTACGTCAGTTTATAATTATATAGGAAGTTTACCTCATGTTAAGTTTTCTTTTTCTTTAACAGGTATAGGGATTGGTGGCAATGTTTATGAAGTAAGATTATATAATGTTACTCAAGATAGTCCTGTTACTGGTAAAGGTGCAGATACTGGTGAAGGTGCTGGAGATTATATTTCTATAAAAAATGTATGTTATCAGCTAGATGTAAATACTAATGATAAGTATGTTATGCAAATAAGAAATATAACTGCTGGTAATGATTTTGATGTTGTATCTGGGAATATTTTTTGTGAAGTTTCCCATTATTAAGTTTGAAATTCATTCTGAACGATTTATTTTTGCTACCCAATATAAACATATAGGACGTGTATAAAAATGACTCAGAGATATGTTAGTATTATTCAGAAATATAGAATTTTTTGGTGTTTGATTATTTGGTTATTAACATCCAGTATTATATTTCCACAGCAGTTTAGTGGTGGTTCTGGTACTGAAGGTAATCCTTGGTTAATATCAAGTCAAATTGATTTTGATAGTCTTAGATATGTCTCAGATATTAATAATTATTTTGAAATTACAGGTCAAATTTATATGGCTGATGAAGAATATATTCCCTGGATTCCAATAGGTAGCCATTCAAATCCTTGGAAAGGTCATATTGAAGGTAATAATAATTTAATTGTAATAGGCTTAATTGATAGTGTAAGTATAGTTAGTGGATATGATGGATCAACTACTTATTATCATGCAGGTTTATTTGCAAGAATTGATAGTTCTTCTATAGTGAATCTAAGATTACAATATACTGAAGGAATTGAAATTGGTAGAAATGGTTCTGGTAGAGTTCAACTTATAAACAGTGCTAATTTCAGAGTTGGACATATTGCTGGTAGAGCTCAGCATAATGTATTTAGTAATATTTCTATAATATCTAGTGGAATATCTGTATATACACAGCATTTATTTACAACATTTCCAAATGGAGAACTTGGTGGTTTTATTGGGTATTCTTCACATAATAATATAAGTCAGTGTTCAATAAATGCAGATAGTTTTTATGTCTGGGTAGATAGAGTATCAGGAGGATCTGGTGTTGCTAGTCCAGATATAGGTGGTTTACTTGGTTCTACAGAAACAGATACAGTTGATCAATGCTATATCAAATATAATCTTTCATATGGAAGAGGTGAAGGAAAATCAAATTTTGCTGGATTTGTTTATCAACATTATGGTGATCCCTTAATAACAAACTGTTATTCTATAATTGATACAATGATTGCAGATTGTAGCTTCCCTGGATCAAGTACTAGGAATTATTATGGATTTTCTGCTTCACCAAGTACTGGTAGTATTATATCTAAATGTTACAGTTACGTAAAAATTGATACTACAGGTTTGTCGACTTATTATAGTGATGGAGATGCACGATTATTTGCTTCTGATGGTTCATTTGCTAATGTATTCTTTAGTTATACTGATTCAAGTTATGGTTTTAGTGATCTTTCTGCAAATTTAAGAAGTTCCATTGATATGAAAACTGAATCAAATTATCTTACTTGGGATTTTGATAGTACTTGGATTATAGGTACACCTTTATCAGATTCATTTAATGATGGTTATCCAGTGCTTTTATATCAGGTTGGTAAAAGTGATTATTTCGAATTTGTTGATATATTAAGAAATAGTACAGGAGAATTATTCCCTGTTGTTCCTATAGGTGATACTCTTGGAATAGGATGGGATACTGATGCTGATATCATTATGCTTGGAAGTTTAACAGATACTAATATTATGTCTGTATATCCTTATGATGGAGCTTATATATTTAATCCTGATAGTTCTTATGTATCTGGAGATAGTATTGTTATTGTAGGAAGAGGATTAAGAAAAACTTTATCTAATATTGGTATATATTCAAGAGAAATAGGTGATGTTACTCCGATACAGGATATGGGAACAACAAGTAATATTTATAATGCACAAGATTTAGACTCTCTTTCGTATGTAACTAGAGAAGATATTCGTCTTAAGAATGATATTGACATGGCTATCTTTGGCGATTATTATGAATATAGAAAAGCTACTTCTGAAAAGTGGGATATAAATAAAATTATAAAAGATTTACCAGTATTAAAAGGTGATTTAAATGGAGAAAATCATACAATAAGAAATTGGACAGTTAATATTACTTCCGATCAATCATATATTGAAGATAATATGTCAAGATCTGGTATAAGACTTTTTGAAACACGGGATGCTTCAGGTTATTTATATGATATTACATTTGAAAATTGTACCCTTAAAGTTGATTTAGAAAAGGTTGATGATGATTGTGAAATTGCTTTATTGCCAAGATTTTATGGTGGAGATAATGTAAGATTCAGAAATTGTGTTATCGATGTTAATATAGATACTTTATATTATGGAGCATTAGCAGTAAACTTTGTAGGTACTCAATTTTTCTTTGGAGATGCAAAATGGTATGATGTTGGTTTTGAAGGATGCACTATAAGAGTTAATATTGGCTTTGCATATCCAACAAGACGACAATTTTATCCAAATCTTTTAGGATATATAGGATCTGAATTTGGAGATGGTTATATAGTAGGATCATATTTAGATGATAATTGTAAGTTTGTTGTTAACTTAGGTGAAATATATGATGATTGGGATTTTGTATCTCTTTCATCAGAAATATTTATAGCTCCATTATCAGCAAAAATAGATAAGGTTATAGATTGTTATGTTGGAGGTACAGATAGTATTACAGTTCATCCTGATTGGTTTAATATGTTACCTCCAGATTATTTATATATAGGTTTAATATATGCTGATAGAATACCTATACCTGCTAATAATAAATTCACTCCTCCAGAAGGTGCAAAAAGAATAATTTATAATGGATCATTTTATTCAACTTCTATATCTGATACATTTTATAACTTTATGGCTCCAGGTATTACATTTGATGAATATTTAAGTTATGGTTCATTTGATCCAGTTGGTCCAGTTGATGGCAGATTTGATTCTTCAAAAATCTTTTCATCTATGGGTGCTGATACTGTTTATTATGACAATCCAGGGACAAAAGTTGTTGATACAGCTTATTATTCTTATATAACAGGAGGATTGAATTCTGTTGATTATTTAAATAAGGAATCATATAAAGTATGGTCTGGAAGAGGTAATAATAATATTGATTTATATAATGATTGGGAATGGAAAGCAGGTTATTGGCGCTGGGATAATTCTTCTGGACCAAGAATAAGAGGAATGAATGTACCTGATGGAGATATAATAGGTATTGATTCATTATGGGAATATAATTTAACTGATGCAATTATTATAGGTATTGATACTTTAGCTTATGATATAGGACAAGATTCAACATTTAATAATTCGTATATGGAGTTTATTGATGATGAATATATAGAAGGAAATGAATTAAATGATTGGGGTAATCTTATAAAACTTATATGGAGATTCCATAATGTAGATTCGTGTGAACTTTATTGGGCTCATCTTGCAAGTTATGATACAGTTACTTATCCATATATAAATGATTTTGTTATTGCATTACAAGATACTGTTGAACCTTTTCCATTTTCAAAAGAAGATTCACTTATTATGTTTCAACATTACCAGTACATAAAAGGATTAAATCGACCCAGATTAATTAATGATGCAATAGATTTAAGAATAAGTTTAAAGTATACAACTGAAGAATGCGATACTTTTCCAAGTCCTGGCTGTGATACTTTATGGATTCTTGATGAACCGTCTTATTGGGATACGATAACATATTATTGGGATATAAGTGAAAATCCAGGAATATTACCAGAATATCCTCTTGTATTTATTGCCAAGCAATTAATGATTGATGGTACAAATTTACCACAAGTAAAAACAGTTTCAGGATATATGTTGCCAACAAATGAAAATTGTCAAAAGTGGGCATATAATCAATCTGGTTATACTATTGCTTGGAAATGGATTAAAGATGTTACTTGTGGATGGGCAGATATAGGTGAGGGAGCTGTAAAAGGATATGGAACCTTTAATGTGTGGCCTGTGGGTGTTGATAGTATTGCCTCTTCATTAGATAGAATTTCATCTAATGTAAGATTAAATAAAGAATGTAAACCTCCTTTTGTTACTGGATATAATCTTGATTGGGATAGTTATTTATGTAATCCTGAAAGAGTATTTGATTTAGAGGAAAGTGTAAGAGTTAATGGTAGAATATATACCTTAGTTAATTCTGGAAATGATGTTAAGTTAAGAGCCTATGATCCAAGATGGGATATTTCAGTAACAGTTGCTAATATATATCCTGGATTAGGAAATACAATAAGTATTTTTGGATTTGCTGAAGCTAGCAGTAGTGTAGCGTGGATTCTTCCAAGAGGTGATTCCTTTCCTCCTGTATTAACTGCATTTAGAGCAATTCCTCCATTACCAGGTCCAGATGATATACCTGCTACTGCAATATGGGTACTTGGAAGTACATTTGAAGAAGGAGAAGATGTTATAGAAAGTGAAGAGCCATTTTCTTATTATGGAGCTATAAGAACAAATAAATTCAGAGGTATTCATCCTAAGATATGGAAATTTGGTAATCCAGATGGAAGGGAATAAAATGAGAGAACTTGTTAATATATTTGAAAGAAAAAGTCTTGATTATGATTTAGTTAATATAACTGAAACAAAATCTTCTGTACTTTCAGAAACATTATTAAGTCAAATACCAGAAAATGAACTTAGTCATTCTGAAGAAAATAATACCATCTTCTTTAAAAAAGATGGAAAATTTAAAAAGTTTATTTTAAAAGATAACGAAATTAAATTGGAGGATATATAATGCCTTTTGGATATGATGATGCAATAATGCTGGCATCTACATTACTTAGTGGTGCTTTAGGTGGTCAAAGTAGTCCACAAGAGGAAGCTAGCCAAAAGATTTTTAATAAACTTGAAGATGCAGAAGATTATCTAAAGTCAACTCCATTTTCGAAAGAAGAGATAATGCAACAATTATTACCTACAGTACAAAAATTATATAGAGGAGCTGCAGATGTAGCTGCAGGTAGAATTGGTGCTGCGACAAGTGAAACAGGTAGTGCCGGTGGACAAGCATTCAAAGAATTTTATACTCAAGCTTTAGCTCCTGTGATAGCTCAAGGTGAACAAGCTGCTGCTGGATCTGTATCTGATTTTGGTAAATGGTTTTCAGCTCTTGATGAATCAGCTAAAAATAGATATTTATCAGCTATTCAATTAGAACTTGGTGCTGCGCAAGAATTACCTGATATGTCACAAATGCAACGAACATTTACT
>Ga0272443_10001305_pt1 | contig 37572 bp, 32 predicted proteins | sample SSMAcet12_FD_193581 | JGI IMG/M metagenome (GOLD analysis project Ga0272443, IMG submission 193581) | Marine sediment archaeal communities from Little Sippewissett salt marsh, Falmouth, MA, United States - SSM-Acet-12 | ecosystem: Environmental > Aquatic > Marine > Wetlands > Sediment ...
GGGAACGGGTTCCGGTTACCAGGCGGCGATATTGGCTGTTTTGGCCCGGGAAGTGCATACCATTGAGCGGATTCCCGCCCTGGCAGAGGCGGCCCGTGAGACCCTGGCGGCATTGGGTTACGATAACATCCGGGTGCATCTGGGCGATGGGAGCCTTGGCTACCCGGAGGCAGCGCCTTATGACCGCATTATGGTGGCCGCGGCCGCGCCGGAAGTGCCGCCGGCCCTGTTTGCCCAACTGGCCGAGGGAGGCCGATTGGTGATCCCTGTGGGAAGCCGCACCTTGCAGCATTTGGAGATCTGGGATGTTGAGAATGGGGAATTCAAAAAGGCCAACAGTATCCCGGTGGTTTTTGTCCCGCTGATTGGCGCCGGTGGGTGGAAAAATGAGGTTTCGGAGGTATAGGTGGGTGCAGTCCGGTTTCTAGTGGATCAACTAGTAATATGGGGTAATCGACTCGGCGTGCAGAAGAGCGCTGTGCACCCTGCAAGAGTAAGATATGCGCCCCCTTCCCCATTATTTTTTTGATGTGGTATACTCCGTATGTCTAAGTTGAACAAATAAGTTTTCAACGGACCAGGGATTTCCCTGGTTTTATTTTGCAAATAGCCGCTCCATGTCATTTAATGGTGTTACCGCAGTGCGGATGAAGGAGCGGACACGGTGTTTTTCTTTCATCGTGCTACTCGATACACCCATTAAGGACATAGTTTTGACTTTTAATACGTTTAATTTTAATCCGCAGATTAATGCGGGCATCAACGCGGCTGGTTACCAATCTCCCACGCCCATCCAGGCCGAGGCCATCCCCGTCATTCTGGCGGGAAGAGATGTGCTTGGTTTGGCCCAAACCGGCACGGGCAAGACCGCTGCGTTTGCTTTACCCATCCTCCAAAAACTGATGAAGGGAAAACGGGGCCAGGTGCGGGCTTTGGTTCTTTCGCCAACCCGTGAATTGGCCGAACAAACCCATTCAGCCTTCAAACAATTTGGCGGGAAGACAGGTTTGCGGATGCTCTCTGTTTATGGTGGTGTGAGCGCCAAGAATCAGATCAACCGGCTGCGACAGGGCGTGGATATTGTGGTTGCTTGTCCTGGAAGATTGTTGGATTTGAAAAATCAGGGTGAGATCAATCTGAACAAGGTTGAGGTCCTCGTTCTGGATGAGGCGGATCACATGGTTGATATGGGCTTCCTGCCCGACATCAAGCGGATCATCAGCGCTTTGCCCAAAGTACGCCAGACCTTACTCTTCTCCGCTACAATGCCGGACAAAATTTATGGCCTCGCGACCGGTATGCTGGATGATCCGGTTAAGGTGGCTGTTGATTTTGAAAAGCCGCTGGACAAGATTGACCATGCAATTTACCCGGTGGACACAACCAAGAAGTTGGAAATGCTGATTCACCTTCTGCATAAACAAAGCAGCGATCAGGTGCTGGTCTTCACCCGCACCAAACGCCGGGCGACCAAATTGGCGGACCAGTTGAAAAGGGCCGGGTTTACCACAGCTTCGCTGCAGGGGAATCTCTCCCAAAACAAACGGGACGCTGCCATGCAGGCCTTTCGGCAGGGACGTGTGAAGGTCCTTGTGGCGACGGATATTGCCGCCCGCGGGATTGATGTAATGGAAGTTTCGCACGTCATCAATTACGATGTGCCGGATACTGCAGAGGCCTATACCCATCGCACCGGCCGGACGGGCCGGATGGAGCATATCGGGACGGCTTTCTCGCTGGTCACGCAGGACGATGTTTCCATGGTCCGTTCTATCGAGAAGCTGATGGGCAAGAAGCTCAAAAGGCGCAACGTGGATGGCTATACCATTAACTTGACCGATCCAAAACGCCAGGCCCCAGCCAGAAAAAAGGGCAGAATGTCCCATCCCAACAATAAGAACCACTATCGCTCCAGAGCGAAACAGCATTCATAAAAAGAAAGGTCTCTCAATTGAGAGACCTTTTTGTTTTAGTCGGATGGTCTATTTATTCGTCGATTATTGAGGGTTGTTCCTCTTTGGGCGTGAAACTCTTGGGATTTACCAGAAGGATCAGCGCGAAGAGGCTTATCGCCAGGCCGCCAATGACACCGGTCGGCGCAGGCCCCAGCAGGCTGGAGGGATTGCCTTTAGCCAACAAAATCCCGATTCCGGCGATGCCATTGAGCGCACCGTGGCCGACCACCGCCGGCCAGACGCTCTGAGCCTTGAGGGAAAGCCAGCCGAAGATCACTGCCAGGGCAACTGTGAACCAGACCATAGCCAGGGGGCCGAGAAAAGGCGCTCCGAAATAGTCCAAGCCGTAGTTATAGCCCATCAGGATTACCGGCCAGTGCCAGACGCCCCAAATCACACCGGTCAGCAGGACCGCCTTACGGCCGCCCAACGGCATCAGTTTTGGCTGGAGGTAGCCTCGCCAACCAAATTCTTCACCAAAGGTTGGAATGGCATTCAGGAGGGGCGCCATAAGCATGGCCTGGATGGCCTGTGAGGCCAAAATCAGCCAGGGGCTTGCAGACGTGGTTGAACCAACCGCCTCAAGCTGTTGGGTGATGGCTCCCAGTTCAGGGTCGAAATGGGCGGGGAAAAGGAGAAAGAAGACTGCCGCACCCAATATGGTGAACACCCCGGGAAGGAGCCAGGCCAGCAGCCAAAAGACCCAACGTCCGTGGTCGAATTTTGGCTCCAGCAGGAGTCCCGCTTTGCCCTCGCGGGTGATCAGACGGGTGAGAATGTTGGCGATCATCGGGCCAAACATATAAGCAGTTGCCACCAGGAGGTAGGCCAGGCTGACAGGCGTACCACCGAGTGAGAGGATGGGGCTGTTTTGTATGCCGCCGGTCAGATAGATGACCAGGGCTGTGAGCCAGGAGATGCCAAAGGCAAAGCCCAGGAATAGCAAGAGACGTTTCTTTTCAATTTTTGATTGCATATCACTCCATAATTGTCATTTCTAATACTTACCCAAATTATAACTATGAATGGTGCAAATCCTGGCTGGGAGGCGCCGGCAGCGGCTCAGCTGACCTATACGCCTTATCCAACCTATACCAGTCAGGCCGTGGAAGCCGTCACGGAAGAGTTGATCACCGAGGAAGATGCATCTCAGAATGAGCATCATTCCTACGGTCTGATCGCTGAGTGCCTGGATGGGCGGGTGGTCTGGCAGACTGTCTCAACGCATGACTATAAAGATCAGGAAATGATCAGCCTCTGGCAAAATTATATTTACAATACTTTGCAGGCCCGATACGATTACCTGTATGAGTGATCGCTGCAGGTGACTCAATCGACTCCCCATGACCTATTATGGGGAGTTTTATTTTTCCGGTAGGATTTGTCTGTGCCATGCCGGTCTGGAACAAAACGAGCTGTTTCACCGTCCATGTTTTATGGAAAGTCTTGAAAAGAAAGGTTAATGATGAAGCGTCGATACAAATTATGGACAATGATTATTCTGACGGGCTTGCTGCTCACGGCCTGTCAGGTTGCACTACCGCCGACTCAGGAACCCGCCCCGGACAGCGGTGAAGTGATTTATGGCGAGGAAGCCGTGTTTGAATCGGTGGAGGTGGTGATCCTTGAATCCTTCCCGGTGCAGGTTCATGCGACCGTCACCGGCTATCTGCTGGATGGCTGTGTGGTCTTGGACGAGATCAGCGCTGGCCGGGATGGACACGACTTCGAATTGAGAGCCGTCACCCACCGGCCCGCTGGGGACGTGGAATGCACGGAGGCCCTGGTGCCGTTCACTGAGACCGTGCCCCTGGAAGTGTTTGGGTTGGAATCCGGGATCTATATCGTCCATGCTCAGGAGCAGACCGCACCTTTTGAGCTGGCTGTGGATAACGTCCTTGAGGAGCCGGTTATCGGTGACCAGGAAGACCCGATTAGCTCAAATGACGAGGGCGCAGTGATTTATCTCAATGCTATGGATATCAACATTCTGGAGTCCTTCCCGGTGCAGGTCACTGTGGATTTCGCGGGTAACCTCCCGGATGGCTGCACGACCATCAAATCCATTGAGAGTTCACTGGAGGATCAGGTCTTTACGATCACCTTCAGGACCCATCGTCCAGCCGGGAAGATGTGCACCGAAGCTTTGGTACCTTTTGAAGAGACGATCAGCCTGGATGTCTATGGGCTGCCTGCGGGAGAATATACCGTGGTGGCGAAGGACCTGATGAGTAGCTTTACACTGGACGTGGATAATATTCCCTGAAATCAGTGCAGAATTTAAAATGTAAAACCTATTCTATTAAATTGGAATTATCCACATTTTCTATGGTGAAAAGCTAGAGTGTATCGACGACCTAATTTTATATTTAAATTTCCTTTATTTTAGAAATATCGGTAAATGTTCAAAGTATCCAGTTTTTGTTATAACACCTGCATAGGTGCCTGTAACTTTTGGTTCATCACTGATGGGATCTGGCTCAGTTGAGGCGTCCCTGGCCATGGCCGGAGAACCGGTATGTGGATTGTGGGCGATAATTAAATAATTTCCGAACACTTTATCAAAATCATAGATCACCCATCGCCCAATGGCACTGGATGGCTCAGTGGAATTTTGATAATAGTTTCCTTCACATCCTCCACCCAGTTCGGAGCATGTTAAACCCTTCCACTTCCCAAATGGATCATATGCAATCACAGTCCTGACCTCTTGAAGTTCTTGATATCCAACGGCCACAAAGAAATGGCCATTTGAGGTCATTGTATCTTGTTTCGTTCGCACAATGACCGAATGGTCATCATCAATTTGCTGTTTTAGTTGGTTCCATCCAGCATCATTGTCAATTGATCCATAAAATTGGGAGTTCGTCCCTTCTCTATTTAACACATGAACCATTTTATATACATAAGCAGTCTCATCAATAAGGACCTCTGGATACATTTCAATCGCCTTTGATGATAAAGTGTAATAATCGTCAGCAATAACACCCTCCATCGCCAAAACCATAGCCATGCTAGCCGCGCTGCACATCTCATCACCGGTTGGTGGATTTAAGGAGCGTTGATTTAAAAATATTCGGTCACTAATCCAGTTTTCTGTCAATGTAGGTTCATCGAATGTCTGAATGAAATTCAATTTGACGATACCGCCGGCAGCTTCAGTTTTCTGTTCATTTAATCCCGTTATGTCAATTCGTAAATGTATTTGTTGAGTAGACAGTCCGCCTGGGATGGACCAACCCGCAGAATATGGCTCCGAGGTGTCAGATCCCAATTGATGCCACTCTCCATCCCACATCCCAAGAAATTCGACCTGATCAATGCCCGTACCGCCAGGAAATTCCGCAGTGGCCTCGATCAACATGCTTGCGGGTCCAGTTGTGTAACCATCTCCAGGCTGAGTGATTTGCCCGATAGGATTCTGCACGAATCGGACAGAAGTATTCGATTGAGGAATTCCGGCGCAAAAGTCTGTATATGCCAGGCCAACGCTTCCAGTACTATCCTCAATGCCACTCATCGCACACACAATGGATGATTCCCATATCATAGATTTATATTGGAAATCAATTTCACCATTCTCGTATAATATAGTTTGGAACGTATAACTTTCTCCAGGGTAGAAAGTCAGATCATTCCATTCAACGACAAAATAACGATCGGGACTATCCCCACCCGAGCTATAGCGGACCCAGCCCGTTTCAGAAAGAGCGATTGGTCCCCAATATGGCGCAATGACATTATCAGGATCGTCTTGATCTGGTATGGTGGAATCCATGCTCCATAAATAGGAAAAGGTAGTGTCAGTGAAGCTCAGGCAACCATGGGATTGAATATAGACTTGGCTATACTCATTACCATAGTATGAGAATGTAAATGGTAGGGCGATTGCACCTGTAACATGGTTGCTTGAATTAAGTCCTGTATCTGTTCCGCCACTGACATCAATCCATTCATAGGGGATTGACTCGTCCCACGCATATCCAAATTCATCCGGTTCACTAGAAGCTCTTACAATTGTTTCGACATTTTGTACTAACTCAACTGAAGGGGGCGCGATCTCATCCGCCAGAGTTGTGGTTAAGGGAGTGAATAACAAAGGGATTAGTATGGATAAGAGAACAAGGCTCTTTATTATCACTAAATTCTTGGCTACCATATTTGGCCTCCTTAGCCAATTAGAGATAAAGAAACTATTTACCCACGAATAACAAACCGTTGGATTCTATAAGGATCTCGTTGTATAGCATTTGGATCAATTAGGAATCAATAGTCGTTTTATTTTTAGAAGAAGCTGGCGTATTCAGAGAATAAATTTTCGGCTGTGGTGGAAAACAATAACCATGATATAAACGAGCAGAGTGTAAAAATGTGTGTTTTTGTTTTCATGTGATAAAACTAAGATGGCCCAACCAATAATAATAATTATAATCTAATTTTTAAATTAATAAACATGAAAGCTTATATGAATCTAATCTGTTTTTTAACCTTTTTACTGAATTCTCAGAGCAAGTCTGTAGTTTTTCGATTTTGGATAAATGTGCTTATTCCTTCAGTAGGGCCGCTTTCTCGCCCAGCTTTTCTTTCATCTTTGCCAGCAGGGCGGCATCCGGGGAGGATTGGGTGAGGCTGAACATGAAAACCGCCAGCATCATCTCACAATCGGCGACCTCTTTGCTGATGTCTTCCTTTCGCACTCGGTCGTTATTGCGGATCCAGCCCGGCACCCGTGAGACAATTTCGTCCGCTGTGAAGCCATCCCGTGAGAAATTCTCCAGCAGTTGAACCTCTTCCTCGGTCAGGTCTCCTGCATGGTGGGCTAAATAGGCCTCGGCCAGCTCGCCGACCTCGGAGAGGTAGAAAAGCAGGGCGTCTTTGGCATCCGGCCATTGCAGGCCGCGGGCTTCATAGTAGGATTGGATGGTTGCGATATTCATTGGCTTTCCTTGATTTTGGGAGTGGGAGAGAAGAATAGGTTAATGACAATGGGGAAAAGGAGGGGGCACACATGATCATGCCCATCCGATTCCGCCGTTGGTCAGGTGGTTTGACCAATCTGACCTTCTGAAGATAATTGTTTACCTGGAAATATCATAATCAAATACCAGTATAATGAATGATTGATATAAAAAATTATACATGAGATATTTACGACGATATGAAGCTCAAAAAAACGTTAAACAAGATTAAACAATTCCTGCAATCCATTTATCATAAGGTAGATGATTTCACCGGGGGCGTCCCTGAGATCCTGCGGGTGGCGGTCAAGCGATTTGGGGATGAGCGCGGCCCAGAGGCATCTGCCAGCCTGGCCTATTATGCATTCTTCTCTATTTTTCCGATGATCCTGGTCCTCATTGTGATCGGCAGTTTCTTCGTTGATCAGAATGTTGTTCAAAACCAGCTTCTCAATTTGCTTCAGGGTGTGATCCCCGGGGCAAAGGACCTGGTCATTGGCAACATTGATCGCGTTTTGCAATTTCGCGGGGCAGTGACCCTTTTTGCTCTGGTCTCACTGATCTGGTCCGCCACCAGCGTATTTAACATCCTGGCAAAGAATGTCAACCGGGCTTTCCCAAAGGCTGTGGTCCCGGATTTTTTCAAAGGCCGGTTGATGGGTTTCTTCATGTTCCTGGCCCTCGGGCTGCTGGTGTTACTTGCCATTGGGATCACCACCGTTGTTGGATTGATTCCGGCAATAAAAATTCCGTTCAACGGCAAGTCATTGCATCAGACCCTGCTGTGGCAGATCGGATCTTTCCTGCTGCCCATCAGCTTCAACACTCTGATGTTCTGGGCAATGTATTATTGGGTGCCCCAGGTGAAGGTCAGCCGCAAGGCTTCACTGATTGGTGCTTTGGTGGCCGGCACGACCTGGGATTTGGTGAACAATGGCTTCACCTGGTATCTCAGCAGCGGCCTGGACCAATATCGCCTGGTCTATGGGTCGGTTGGGACGGTGGTGGCTTTGCTTTTCTGGGTTTATCTGACAGGGACGATCACCCTGTTGGGGGCGCACCTGACGGCCTCAATTCAGATTGCCATGGTTAAGAAGACGCATGAGCATCCGGCCTGAGTGTTTTTTCTGGTTCCCGGTTACTACTCCAATTTGGTTTAACCGTCTCACAACAATTCCGGGGAAATGAGTTAATTCTGAATACTGTTGAATAATTCATGGAAGGGCTTTGGAAATGAATAATTTTGAGTATTACAATCCCACCCGAATCATCTTTGGCAAAGGAACGATTGCCAGCCTGCGAGATCATCTGCCGGAAGGCGTGAAAGTGTTAGTCTGTTATGGGGGCGGATCGATTAAGCGGAACGGCGTTTACGATCAGGTCATGGCCGCGCTTGAGGGTTGGGAGGTTGTGGCATTCGGTGGGATTGAATCCAACCCGGATTTTGACATGCTGATGAAGGCAGTGGACCTGGGCCGGGAGGAAAGCGTGGACTTTGTCCTGGCCGTGGGGGGTGGTTCGGTGATTGACGGTGCCAAGCTGGTTGCGGCCAGTATCCCGTTCAGCGGGTCCCCCTGGGAGATCGTCACCGAGCAATATAAAGTGCAATTTGGCGATCCACTGCCGCTGGCCACGGTTCTCACCCTGCCGGCGACAGGGTCTGAAATGAACCACACTTCCGTGATCTCTCACCGGGCGACGGATCAGAAGCTGGCCTGGCGGAGCGAAGCGATGTTCCCTGTATTCTCCATTCTGGATCCCATGGTGACCTTTTCACTGCCTGGGAAACAGATCCGCAATGGGATTGTGGATGCTTATGTGCATGTGGTGGAGCAATACATCACCTACCCGGTGAAGGCTCCGCTGCAGGACAGACAGGCTGAGGGAATCCTGCTGACCCTGCAGGAGATTGCGGAGAAGGCTCTGCAGATCCCACCGGATTACGATGCCCGCGCCTCGCTGATGTGGTGCGCCACCAGTGCGCTCAATAAACTGATCAATAAGGGCGTCCCCGAAGATTGGGCGACCCATCTGATCGGCCATGAGCTGACCGCTTTTTACGGCCTGGCGCATGCCGAGTCGCTGGCAGTCATCCTGCCGCATCTCTACCGGGTAAAAATGGCCCAGAAGCGGGAAAAGCTGCTGCAATACGGTGAACGGGTGTGGGGGCTGGATGGGATGGGCCCGGAAGAGGCCATCAGCAGGCTCGAAGCATTCTTCCACAGCGTGGGGATGCCGACCACTTTGACCGCTTATGGAATTGACCCGGAGGAAGCGGCGCAAAAAGTGGAGGAGCGGTTTGAAAAACGCGGTACGATTCTGGGTGAACACCGAGACGTGACCCCGGAAGTGGCTGCTGAAATCATCCGTAACAGCCGGTAGGGGGATGTTTTTTAGGGTTGATCAGGGTAATGAGAAATGTTCGTAGAGAAATCAACTTATAGTTGATTGGCAATACTTTTTATAATATGCGTAAATCACAAAGCCTACATCAAACCTTAAACTCTTCCTTTTAATCCATTAACATGTTCTTAAGAACAAAGGGGAGCTGTTTTGTTATACTCTTTGCATCAAGTTGGGACTGAAACCCAGCTTCTTGAAAAGATTTAGACTATCTTTTCTCTCCTTTTGGTTTAGAGGCTCCTTCCGAAAACCGTCAGCGGATGACTTGCAAAAGTCATCCGCTGATGTGTTTATGCGATTAAGTATGAATGTGTTATGCGGGGAATTTGGATGCCAGGTCCCGGCCCCAGGCCCGGATTTCTTCCCAGTCTCGTTTATCTTCCTTGGGTTGTTCCTGCATGGTTTTGGCAAACATACCGGTCAATTTATCCGGATCCATGCAGCCGCCAAAGAGTCCCAGGCTGACCGGCTCTTTAAGCGCCAGCAGGGGTTTGGCGAATTCTTTGGTTTTGGCGATATTTTCATCGGTTTTCTCGGCCATGGTCATGCAGACTACGAAATAGGCCAGAGGTTTTTGTTTCAGGGCTTTCCTGAATTTGCGGATGAACTTTCTGGTGGGGGGTATAAGGTGCAATATCCGCACCGCGGACCCGATCACCACGCCGTCATAGCCGGAGAGGTCTTTGACCGCCTCCACAGGGTGGACATCCACTGCCAGCCCGGCTTGCCGCATTTCCTCCCCGATGGCTTCGGCAACTTCAGCGGTTGACCCCGCCGCAGTTCCATACGCGATCAAATATTTCTTACCCATCTGATTTTCCTTTCCTGAAGATTGTCGATATCCCTATTATATATGGAAAAAGCTGGCTCTGGTTGTGACAATCAGCCTTCAATCACGGTTTGAAAGGTGCCTTGATTCAGACCGCTGTCAGTTGTTCTTTGGCAGAAGGGTAATATATTGGGTCTTTAACCGGTAGAGACGTTGCGAGCAACGTCTCTACAGTTTTTAAGGGCTTCTTTGTTTGACTTTCTAGTTTCTGTTTGGTTGGGATTAACAGTGAGGGAGATGTCACTGGGAAATCCAATTTCTTATTTCTATAATACATAATAATCTATTGCAGGATTTAAAGTGGGAGACCGTTGATAGGATTCCGTCAGGTTGGCGCAGAACGGTGAAAATCAGGCTCTAAATGAGACGATAAAGAAGGACGGAAAATTGGAGGCTGTGTCCATTTGGGCTTGTGGGAATGGATCATCCCCTTGCCCCACCTGATCGCCAAAATGACCTGATAATGCGCCTGTATCTCCCACTTTGGGCCTTGAAATTTGTCTTTTCGCCCCACTTTTTCCCAATTTTCCACCATACCTTTTTTTCGAGTTTGTTTGAACGGGGGGAGTGGAAATCACGGGTATAATCGTGCTATGTCTTCTATTGTGGCTGTCGATATTGAAACAACGGGTCTGAATGTACAGGATGATTCGATCATGGAAATTGGGGCGGTCAGGTTCAACGGCCGCAGAGTGGAAGATACCTGGACGACCCTGGTGAATCCCAGGCGGCCGATTCCGGGCTTTATCACCCAATTAACAGGTATTTCAAATAATATGGTCCGGCAAGCGCCGGTCCTTCCAGACGTGATTGGCGATCTGATTGACTTTGCCGGGAATGCACCCATTCTGGGGCATAATGTTGGGTTTGATCTGGCTTTCCTGCGGCAGACCGGCGCACTTCGGGAAAACATCAGCATTGATACTTATGAACTGGCGGCGGTCCTGATGCCGACGGCCAGCCGCTATAACCTTTCCGCATTGGCGCAGCAGTTGGGTGTTCTCTTGCCCGCTACGCACCGTGCGCTGGATGATGCGCGGGCGACCCATGGCGTTTTCATAGAACTGCTTGAAAAAGCCCATCAGCTCCCGCTGGAACTGCTGGCGGAACTGGTCCGCTTGGGAGAACCGCTGGACTGGCAGGCTAATTGGATTCTACAGCAAGTGCTGCGTCAGCGCGCCAAGGAACCCGTGCAGGCCAAGAAGGCCGGCGGTGGGGACCAGGGACCGCTTTTTGAAAAGCCTGTTGAGAACGACAATCTGCGGGTTGGGGCGGAAGTGGGCGAAGGGCAACTGGATATTGATGAAATTTCCGCCGTCCTGACCCCCGGCGGCGCGTTCGCCAATTACTTTGATGAATATGAATACCGACCCCAGCAAGTGGATATGCTGAAGAATGTGGCCAAAGCGCTTAGTAACTCACAGCATCTGTTGGTTGAGGCCGGGACAGGCACCGGCAAGTCTTTTGCCTATCTGATCCCGGCGGCTTATTGGGCGCTGCAGAATAACACCCGGGTGGTGATTTCCACCAACACGATCAACCTGCAGGACCAGTTGATCAATAAGGATATCCCGGATTTATGTAAAGCCCTGAACCTGCCCCTGAGGGCAGCAGTGTTGAAGGGAAGGTCCAATTACCTCTGCCCACGCCGGTTGGCGTCGCTGCGTCACCGAAAGCCGGAGTCCGTTGCTGAGATGCGGGTTTTGGGCAAAGTGCTGGTCTGGCTTTTGGAGAGCCGGACGGGTGACCGGACCGAGATCAACCTGAACGGACCTGTGGAGCGCGCGGTCTGGTCACGGCTTTCCGCAGAGGATGAGGGCTGTCGGCTGGAGGTCTGCCTCAAGCGGACCGGCGGTCGCTGCCCATTCTACCGCGCCAAATTGGCTGCTGAGGACGCTCACATTCTGGTGGTGAATCATGCGCTGCTGCTGGCCGATACGGCCACCGGCAACCGGGTGCTGCCTACCTATGATTATTTGATTGTGGATGAGGCTCATCACCTCGAATCCGCCACGACCGGTGCGATGTCCTTCAAGGTGCGCGCCGTGGATATCACCCGCCTGATCCGTGAATTGGGCGGCCCCAAGACAGGCCTTTTAGGACGGTTTTTGGATCTCTGCGAAGGCTTGTTGCGTCCGGCGCAGATGGCAGCCCTGACCCAGTTGGTGCAAAAGGCTTCGGACCTCTCGTTCCGGCTGGACAGCCAGATGGGGCAGTATTACCAGGCCCTGGATGCCTATCTTGAGGAGCAGCGGGAGGGCAAGCCGCTGGGGACTTATCCCCAGCAGGAGCGGATCATCCCCTCTACACGCACATTGCCCATCTGGGTGGATGTGGAGATCGGCTGGGAGCAGGCGAATGAGACCCTGACAGTATTGATGGGTATTCTGCGTGACCTGCGAACCCCAATGCGAGAGCTGGCGGACCAGGAGAATGAAGAGGCGGAGGATATGTGGGGGAATATTGGCAATATGTTCACCCGCCTGATGGAGATTCAATATAACCTGAATGGCCTGAGCAGCGAACCGGATACCAATATGATCTATTGGGCTGAGATCCATCCTCAATATAAGGAAATCAGCCTGAACGCCGCGCCGCTGCATATCGGCCAGATGATGGAGAAATACCTCTGGTTCCAAAAGCAGAGTGTAATCCTGACTTCCGCCACCCTGACGACCAACAGCGAATTTGACTACCTGCGGCACCGGCTGAATGCTGAGGACGCCGATGAGCTGGTGGTGGGATCACCTTTTGATTATGAGACCTCAGCCATGGTTTATATTGCCACGGACGTCCCCGAGCCTTCAAACTATAATGGCCATCAACGGGCGGTTGAGGCGGCGATCTCAACCGTGGCGAAGGCCTCCGGTGGGCGGATGCTGGCTTTGTTCACGTCTTATTCCCAATTGCAGCGCACTTCGGACCGGATTTCGCCCATCCTGGCGCAGGATGACATCATGGTCTATGAGCAGGGCGAAGGTGCTTCGCCAAATATGCTCCTGGAGACTTTCCGCGAATCGGAGCGGGCTGTGCTGTTAGGCACCCGTAACTTCTGGGAGGGTGTGGACGTCCCCGGGGACGCGCTTTCGGTGCTGGTGATTGTGAAGCTGCCTTTTGATGTCCCTTCTGACCCTATCATTGCGGCGCGTTCGGAGACCTTTGAGGACCCCTTCTATCAATATGCCCTGCCGAATGCTATTTTGCGATTCAGACAGGGCTTTGGCCGCCTGATCCGCACTCAGACGGACCGGGGCGTGGTGGTTGTGCTGGATAAGCGCGTGCTGACCAAACGGTATGGCCGGCTGTTTATGGAATCACTGCCAACCTGCACATTCCGGCAGGGGGTTTTAGCCGATCTGCCGAAATTGACTCAGCGCTGGTTGAATCTGTAAACTCTTCTTTTGGAAAAGTAAATATGGGTAATTATGGCTGGCTTGCCGAGTGTTATGGCAATAGCCAGCCTTTTTGTACGCTTTCTTCCAGCATCTGTTCTGCCACAGCCCAAAGCTGGCGGGAGCCATCCTGAATGATGGCGCAAATTTCGACCACCTGCCCTTTGGTGACCAGGTGCGCCCGCCAGGAAAAGCCGCCGTTGGCGTAATTGCTATAGAGCGGCAGGAACCGATCTATTGCTTTGGCGAATTTCGCTTCCTGTGTTGACCGTTCCTCAAACTCGTTCCAAAGCGCACGCAGAGCCTGGCCCTGTTCCTGCGGGAGATGGCCGAAGACAACCCCGGCGGCTTTCAGTTCCGCATCCTCCTGGGCTGCCAGGCCTTTCGCATCGTAGATGAAGGTGTCTCCGGCTTCGATTTCGATCAGGTCATGGATCAGCAGCATCCGGGTGACCTTGTCCACATCAATGGGCTGGTTGGCGTAGGGCGCCAGCAGTTGCGCGCTGAGGGCGGCGTGCCAGGAGTGTTCAGCGGTGTTTTCAGGGCGTGAGCCATCCCACAACCCATTCCGGCGGATGACTTGCTTGAGGCGGTCGCTGTAGCCGATGAAACCGAGGGTTTGTGCGAGTGGATTATCTGAGGACGTCATTGGTTTAGTCCGTTGGGGGTGTGTAGTCGCCCGGCCCACAGAACTGTTCCGAAGAACGGATCTCCCGCTCGAGGAAGTAGTTTAACAGGATCCGCAGCAGGACGATGGCAAACAGGATGACGACGTCCGCTCTGGTGGGGGAGACGGCCAGCCTGAGGATGTCGCTGCCCATTGCAAATTCAAGACCCAGGTTGAGCATGTGGCCGAGTCGCAGGCGGACTTCTTCCGTGGAATTGATCTGCCGGTTGGCGGTGTCAAAGAGATGGCGCGTATAGGTAATGACCGCCCGGACCACGCCTGTGGCGATCACAAAAGCCGCCGCGGCTTCGGTGCCGATGATCAAATATCCAACTATCTGGGTGAGTATGGTCTCCTGTGGGATGAGCGGCTGGAGGTCACCGGCCGGTTGATCGGAGACAATCGTCAGCAGGGCGACCAACCCGGCGATCAGCGCCACAGGGAGCAGATATTGCATCCAGTGTTCCTGAGGTTGTCCGTTCTTGTTGTTTTCGTCGCTCATTCTTCCCTTTCCTGTTGGTGTGGTCTGGTTTCTATTTCCTATTATCCCCTAACTTTGATTCACAGGCAAATGGAGGCGGAGGCTTAAATAAAAAAACCTGCCGATGGTTCCGGCAGGCCAATTTACTGATTAACTGTCTTTTTGTTTACGTTTCCGCATGTTGGACTGGACTTCCAGAACGCCCTGGGTAATCTTCTCCTGGCGGATGGTGTGGAATTTGATTTCCAGTTCACCGACGCGTTCATCAATGTTGCTGATGGCGGAGTCCATCGTTTGCAGGCGAGCGCTGTGCTCACTGACCGTGGATTCGATGAAGGCCATATAGAGCTGTGCGGAAAGGTGTTCCCAAAGCAGGAATTCCTTCAGCTCCTGGGGGTTGCTTTCGATGATCAGGTCTTCTACCGAAGGGGCGATATCTGCACCCAACTCGGAAATCTTGGGCGGGAGGATCTGGATGGATTGAGGGGTGTAGGAGCCAAAGTAATTGAACTTGTTGTAGAGGATGTTTAATTCATCAATCGCACCGGCTTCATAAAAAGCCCGGATATGCGAGAACGCCTTGCGGATGTTGATAAATGAGACGGCCTGGGAACTGGTGATCTTCTCTGAATGGAAGATTTCATATCCGGCGCTCTTGAAGAGCCGCTCACCATAGCCGCCCAGGGAGATGATCTTGACGTCCTTGTTCTTGCGGTTGAGGATCTCAGTCACATGGATGGCCTTGGCGATCAGGCCGGTGTTGAAGTTGCCACACAGGCCCCGATCTGAGGTGAGTGAGATCAGGCCCACATTGACCCGTTCATCGCGCCTCTTTTCATGGGCCGAAAGACCGGCAGGCAGCCCCGTCCCCAGCCGCGCCAGAACAGTCGCCAGCTGCGCATCAACGTATTTGGCATAGGTCTGGGCCACAGCCAGGTGGTTTTTGGCCCGCCGCCATTGGATGGCGGACATGGCACGCACGGACCGCAGAAGGTGCTTGATATCCTCCATGCCCTGAAGGCGGTTTTGGATATCGTTAACGGATTCCATTAGAATTCCAGCTCCTCAGGCTCCTGCAGGAAACCGGTTTCATAAAGTTTCTTGATGAGGGCCTGAATGATTTGGTTAAGTTCTTTTTCCAAATGCTCATCCCAGTGACCGGCGGAGAACTCGGCCAGGAGGCCGGCATGCTGCTTTTGCAGATTGCGGATGAAGAGCTTTTCGAATTCGGGGACCTGTTTCAGGGGTACCTCATCGAGGAAGCCATTGGTCGCGGCATAGATGATGGCGATCTGGTGGGCCACAGGCAGCGGTTCATATTGTGGCTGGGTCAGCACGGTGCGGATCTTTTCGCCGCGGTCCAGTTGCTGCCGGGTTTCCATATCCAGCTCGGTCCCGAAACGGGCAAATACCCGCAGTTCCAGATATTGGGCCACATCCAGAGCCAGGTCTTTGGAGACGGCTCGCATGGCATCGTTTTGGGCGGAACCGCCCACACGGGACACGGAAAGCCCGATATCAATGGCGGGCTGGATGCCCTCATCAAACAGCTTGGAACTCAGGTAGATCTGACCATCGGTGATGGAGATCAGGTTGGTGGGAATGTAAGCCGAAATGTTGCCCGCCTGGGTCTCCACAATGGGCAGGGCAGTCATGCTGCCGCCGCCGCAAGCACGGGAAAGGTTGGCGGAACGTTCCAGAAGGCGGGAATGCAAGTAAAAGATATCACCGGGGTAGGCTTCACGGCCGGCAGGACGCTGCAGGAGCAGCGAAAGCTGGCGATAGGCAATGGCATGCTTGGAGAGGTCATCGTAGATGACCAGGGCATGCTGCCCGTTGAACATGAATTCCTCCGCCATAGCGCAGCCCGCATAGGGGGCCAGGTAGATCATCGAGGGTGAATCTTCAGCGCTGGCCGAGATCACGGTGGTATATTCCATTGCGCCGTATTCCTGAAAGGTTTGAACGATCTGGGCCACCGTGGACATTTTCTGACCGATGCAGACGTAAATACAATAGACGCCCTGTCCTTTTTGGTTCAGGACGGTATCCACCGCGATGGCGGATTTACCCGTCTGGCGGTCGCCAATGATCAGCTCACGCTGGCCTTTGCCCAGGGGGATAATCGAGTCGATGGCCTTGATCCCGGTCTGGAGGGGGGTGTCAATAGGAGTCCGGTCGATGAAGCCGGTGGCCGGGAATTCGACCGGGCGGTAATGGTCCACATCAATGGCGCCTTTACCGTCAATCGGCTGGCCCAGGGGGTTGACCACCCGGCCCAGCAGTTCCTTGCCAACAGGGACATCCACCACGCGACCGGTCTCATAGACCACATCGCCGGCCTGGATGCCATCGCCGGAGCCCAGAATGACCACGCCGACATAATACTCGTGGAGGTCCATCGCCAGGCCGAAGGTGCCATCGGGGAAGACGAGTAGCTCGTTCTCCAAAACGTCTTCAAGTCCGGAAACCAACGCGACGCCATCGCCAATTTGTTTGACAGTGCCGACATTCTCTGTCAGCAGTTTATAGCCGTAACCAGACACGGCATTTTGCAGTGCGTCCAGCGAGCGGTCGGTTCGTAGATTAAATCCTTTTTGCAGGTCTTTTAGCTGTCGTTCTTGCTCTTTGACAACGGCATTGATATGATCCCGGACTTCCGCCGTATGCAGGACGGGCTCTTCGGGTGTTTCGGGCTGAGATTGACCTGCGTTTGTTTTCTCTGTATCTTTCATACATCTTCCTGATATTGCTTTTTAAGTTCATTGATCTGGCCGCTCAAACTGCCATCGATCAATTCGTTTTCGAATCGCAGCATGCCGCCGGCAATGAGTTTTGGATCGGTTTCAAAGGTCAGGTTAAATGGAATGGAAATTTGTTTCTTCATGTTGGCAAGTAAGCTGTCCTGAAATTTCTGATCCGTTTCAATGGCCATGATGGCTTTGATATATTGTTCATCATTGGGAGAAGCGCCTTCCAAATATTTTGAAAGGTCAATTTCCTCAACTTTCCCCAGAAATTCCTGCTGGTATAGCGCTTGAATTTGGGGATTCATCAGGCCGGTCATCATCTCTCGGGCAAATTGGGCAACCAGATCAGCTATATCTTGTTTATGCTGCTGGATCGCTTCTGCGCGCAAGGAGGCCAGGGTGTCTTCGGTTCGACGCTTGAAACTTTCAGCCTGTTCCTTGACTTCATTCAGCATCTGCTGGCGCGTTTGTTCGATCACAATCCGGGCTTCGTTCTTGCGGGCTGAGATTTCTGCATCAATATTATGGGATTTCTGTTCATATTCCAGGCGAACTTTTTCTGCCTCTTTTTGAGCTACGGCGGCATTATCCATGGCACTGGTCACCTGTTCATCCCGCTTTTTCATAACATTTTGCAGCGGATTCAAAAGGAATCGGTAGAGGATAATGACCAAAATGAAGAAGTTGGCCATCTGTAAAAGAATCGTACTAAGATTTAAATTCAGCATAATCGTCTCGCAATGTCCGAATTGATTGGGTTAGATAGTGCAGTCTCCCGGTGTTTACGCCCCGAGGATGAATGACCGCATGGGGTTGGCGAAGACCAAAATCAGGATCACGGCCAGAACGTAAATAGCCAATGACTCGAGAATAGCCAGGGACAACAGAACCATGCTATTGATCCGGTCACCCGCTTCGGGCTGCCGGCTGAGGGCCTTCAGGCCGCTGGAGGCCACAATGGCCTGACCAATTGCTGGCACAGCAACGCCGATAACGATGCCGAGACCCGAAACGACGACTGTCGCGATGATGTAAATCTTATCCCAAGGTAATGTAGACCAATCCATTTTTGTTACTCCTTATATTTTTCAGATTAAAGTTCTTGGGCATTAACTGCCCCACCAATATAAACTGTTGAAAGCAGGGTAAAAATATACGCCTGCAAGAGGCCGGTGAAGATGCTGAAAAGCATCATTGGAACCGGCAGGATAAAAGGTGCAATAATAAATAATATTGCGATAATAATCTCTTCGCCCATGATGTTGCCGAAAAGACGGAAGGTCAATGAGAAGGTCCGGGCGACTTCGGAGGCGATCTCGAGAGGCAGCATCAGGAAGAAGGGTTGGACATAGTGTTTGAGGTATCCGCCCAGGCCGCGATTGCGGATGCCGAAATAGGGCACGCTGACGAAAACGACCAGAGCCATGGCTATCGGTGTGTTGATATCCGGGGTGGGGGATTGTAGACCGGGAATCAGTCCCAGCAGGTTGGCGCAGCCGATGAAAATGGCCAGGGTGAAGACCAGGGGGAAGAATTGTTCGGTTTGCTTGGTTTCGATATTCTTCGAGATCAGCCCTTTGATGCCTTCCACCAGCCACTCAATCGCGTTTTGACCCAGTCCCGGCCGGACCTTGAAGGAGCGGCCGACAAAGAAGGCGCCAATGCCCAGCATGGCGATCATGACCCAGGTGTTGATCACGGTTGAGGTGACCTGGATGGGTCCGATGGTAAAAACAACTTCGGGGGAAATCTCATCCACCACCGGGGTGGGGACAAAGCCCGTTCGTTTGCGCAACTCGAAGGATATCAGTGCCATCACCAGGATCAAAACAAAGATCAGGATCAGACTGAGACGCTTCTTGGTCTTCTCATTTTTCTTCATGGAGCTCCTTGTCAGAAATGTCACTTTGGTCATCTTGATTTTTCTTCTGACGGCCATGTTCAATGTAGAGGTTATACAGGTTGCTGAAGGCAACCATCACGCCGAGAACGAGCAAACTGAGGGTCCAGGTAATGCCACTCTGGGTGCGTCCATCGATATAATATCCCAGGATAGCGCCGCCGATGGGCGGCAGGGCGAGGTTCCAGGAGATGGTCGTCACCTTTGCCAACAGTGAAAGACCGCCCTGCCCTTCTCCCTTGCGCCAAATCTTGGGAGATTGCGGATCTTTGACGGTTTCCGGGATATCTTCTTCCTGGAAATCTTCTTTTCTAATTGCCATCATCATCATCGCACATCCGTAATATTAGCCCCTTGCAGAGATTTTTCCAGAGAGAATTTGAGCTTGTTGAATTCCATGTCGGCTTCTCTGGCGATTTCAGCCAATTTCTCGGCTCGCTGCGAAAGAGCATATTGGACAGCTTCCATGTCATCACCCTCTTCCGCCGCAGCGGTGAGGATTCGGACATGAGTCTGCTGATGGGGTTTTTGTTGGACTTCGAGGGTGCCTTGATAAATGGCGATATAGCGAATTTTTTCAGCCTTTTGATAATAGATCATACCGGAATGGATATGGGCCATCATGGCCGCATGCCCGGGCAGAATGCCCCACCAGCCATCCGGAAGCAGCACGCGAATCGCCGCCGCCGGGGTATTGACGACGTTCGTATCGGGTGTCAGGACTTCCAATTGGAGGGTTGGCTCAGTCATTTGGCTGCCTCAGTCTGGGTGGTTTCTCCCGTCTCCGTTGCTTGGGCTTCGCCATCGGCCGTTGAGCTTTCAGCGGATGCTTTGGCAGCTTGCGCTTTTTGCTCGTTTTTCTGTTTGGCTTTGTTGTAGTTTTCAGTGACCTGGTCAATCGTGCCGGTCATATAGAAAAACCGCTCAGGAATCTCGTCCAGTTCGCCATTGAGGATCATTTCAAACCCTCGCAGGGTCTCCTTCAGGGGGACAAAAGCACCTTTCCGACCGGTGAATTGTTCGGCAACGAAGAAAGGCTGGGTCAGAAAACGCTGGATCTTGCGGGCCCGCTGGACCAGAAGACGATCTTCTTCCGCCAGCTCTTCCATACCGAGGATGGCGATCACGTCACGCAATTCCTTATACCGCGCCAGGGTCTCACGAACCCGGGTGGCGATTTTGTAGTGCCGGTCGCCCACAACCCGGGGCGTGAGGAGCCGGGAACCGGATTCGAGCGGGTCCACGGCAGGGTATAACCCCTGGCTGGAGAGTTGGCGGGAAAGCACAACGGTGGCGTCAAGGTGGGAGAAGGTCGCGGCCGGGGCGGGGTCCGTCAGGTCATCGGCAGGCACGTAAATGGCCTGGATGGACGTGATGGCGCCGTTTTGAGTGGAGACGATCCGCTCTTCCAGCTCACCGACTTCGGTGGAAAGGGTGGGCTGATAGCCCACAGCGCTGGTCATCCGGCCCAGAAGGGCCGAGACTTCACCGCCCGCCTGAATGTAGCGGAAGACGTTGTCAATGAAGAGCAGCACATCCTGGTGTTTCTGGTCGCGGTAATATTCCGCCATCGTGAGGGCTGTGAAGGCGACGCTGAAACGCGCACCTGGCGGCTCATTCATTTCACCAAACACAAGAATGGCATCCTTGAGAACATCGCTGTTTTCCATTTGCAGGTAGAGGTCGTTCCCCTCACGGGTTCGCTCACCGACACCGGCGAAAACGGAAACGCCCTGATGTTCAGTTGAGGTATGGCGGATCATTTCCATGATCAGCAGGGTTTTGCCCACCCCTGCGCCGCCCAGCAGACCGACTTTGCCGCCGCGGACAAATGGCGCCAACAGATCGAGAACCTTCAGACCGGTAATGAAAAGGTCTGAGGTCGGACGCTGGTCAACATAGGGCGGGGGTGATTGGTGGATGCCTTCGCGTTCCACGTTTGCCGGGAGCTTTTTGCCCCCGTCAATGGTCTCGCCGAGGACATTAAAGGCCCGGCCGAGAGTGTTCTTGCCAACCGGGACCCTGATCTGGTCACCCGTGTCATAGACTACCATCTCACGGCGCAGCCCTTCGGCTGATTCCATTGCAACCCCGCGGACGGTTTTCTCGTCGATGTGTTCGAGCACTTCAACGGTAATCACGCGATCTTCCACGGGAATGGTTAGGGCTGTCAGCAGTCTGGGGAGTTTTCGGTCATCAAACCGGACGTCAATCACCGGCCCAATTAATCGTACGATGAAGCCGGTGTGTTCTTGCGTATTGGATGATGCTGTCATTAATTTGCTTCCTTATGCACTTAGTTTTGCATTTTTAATTTTTTTACGGCAAAATGAAAGCTTTTCGCAGTGCGTTGAGAGCTTTTTCCAGGTCTTGTCCTTCGATCATGCAGGTCAGTGAGGACACTGAGGAGCTGATGCCATGGATGTTGATCTCACTATCGCCCAGGGTCTTGAACATGTGACCGGCAATCTTCTGGCTGTCATCAAAATCGAGGCTTGAGATGCAGACCAGCGCCACATCATCTTCATGGATCACCCTTTGGCTGCCAATTTTTTCATGGATCTTCTGGGTGATTTCCAAAGTCTCTTCAAGATCTTCTTTCTTTACACAAATCAGGATGTGATCATATTCCTTGCCATCAAACAGGTTCACGATCAACTCGACATGAATGCCCAAATCAGCAATTTTGGTAAAGTAGCGGCCACCAATGCCGGGATGGGTAGGAATCCCAATCAATCCAACCATGGCGATATTTTCTTTGTAGATCAGTCCACCTGCTTCAATTCTTTCTTGATCCATCCGTTAGTTCTCCTTATAAAATATTTTTCAAAACGATAATTGCACTAATAAGCCTTGCTCTTTAGGATTGAGCAGGGCTGGGGAGTGTCCTTGGATTTTGAAGTATGGGGTAATTATCGCGATGGGTTTCAGCAACAGTATAGAGTGTTGCCCCTATAAGCGTATCAAAGGTGATATCAAAATTACCATTTAAAATTGACAAGACAAACAATGTTACTCGGTTCTACTTGTTTGGTGGCAATCGTAGCGGTATTTTCTACCTTGCGGTTGTCCCTTGAATCTGGCACTATAATTTTACCTTCTTTTGAGGCACCCTGGTTCCCTTGGGCGGCCTGGCACTGAAAGGGCTGATTGCACCTTCAATAAACCTCTCACGGGGAGAAGAAGCGGCTTAAGGGAGCTTTGTCTTGCAGAATTTCAACAGAATAGTGGGGAAAGGATAATGACGTAGATTTCTTTCGTAGTTTCCAGCAGATAAGTCAGGATTTTAACGAATCCAATGAGGGTGTTGTTGCGCCAAAAAAAGGGTATTCCTCAATATATTCAGTTTTGAAAGTATCTGCAATTCACAGGTTACTCACAAGCGAATTATTATACTCCAGGGGGTGTTAAAGTCAAGGTTCGGAATGACAGGCTTATAATATTCAGAATCCATAATAATGCATTCGTTAACCAGCTGATGCGGGTTTATGGCCCGCATCAGTAAATGATTATCCACGCATAATTGTTTTACTCAAACTCCGTCCAGGAATTTGGATAGACCCAGGCCACGATCGAGCCGATGCTGGTATTCTGGTCGTAATCGACCCAAATTTCAATTTCAGCGCTGCTGCCTGCCGGAATGGGATCGTAATACCAGCTATAGCCGCCGCCAATGATAAAGCCTTCGGTGTCATAGATCAGCACATTCACATTCACTTCGCTGACGGATTTGCTATAGCCATTGGTGAAATTGACGGTGACATAGTCATCGTAGTCACCCGATAGCTCGGTGCTATTGACCACGAAGGGATTGTCGGTCACTTCATAAGCTTCCTCGTAATCCCCGGGAAGGATCAGAATGTCGTAGGATGTGGTCTCAGCGCCGATGGGTGGCGTGGAGGCCCAGGGGGCAATCCCCACAGTTTCTCCGGGGAGAAGAAGCTCGATGCTATAGGAGGCAACGGCTGTGACGGCATCATTGTCATCATAGAAGTTGACATAGGCGACCGAGTTGCTTAGAGGGACATCAATATTGTTTTGAGCAATCATCCCGCCCAGGATATATCCATAATCATCCAGGAAGAAATTATCCTCTGGGATGGAGATTTCAGACCAGAATTCGTCTCCTTCGTAATAATAACTGGAATAAGTGTAAGTGGGATAGACTTCAACGCTGCTGACTTCGCCAAAGACATCTACATAGGTTGTGAAACCCATGAAGTCATTACCCGGGACGAATTGAATGTTGGTGTAGCCAGAGCCGACGATCTGATCGTTGCTGTCGAGACAGATCACATTGGCCAAAATATAGGTATAGGTGTCACTGCTGGCGTTGACAATCATGCCGGAGACCATTGGGAAATCATCATTTTCCCAATAGGTGACATTTTCAATGGTGAAGGGGTTGGTGAAATCTTCCACCGCTCCGGAGAGATAGGTCCATTCAATTTCAACAGAATCAACCACAGCGGTTTCATCATCCAGATAGACAATTTCTGAGAATCCAAATGTCTCCTGCGGGAAGAGATAGCGCAGGTCGCTGGTATAGTTTGTCAGCTCAGCGCCGGCCGCGTCATAGAGGTAAATGGTGTATTCGATGTCCTCAAAGAGGATCTCACTATTGGGGTTGTAGAAATAAAAGGCGAGATAAACGGAAGTTTCTTGCTGGATCCAAAAATCCTCGCCCTGCATGACCAGGTCCTGTTCCTCGCCGGTCACGGGTTCAAGAGTGTCGTTAATTTCCTCCGCGCCAACCGGTTCGGTGACAATGACATCGGTTTCTGCTGGCCCGATATCGACTAATTCTTCCTCGGTTGCTTTATTAAATATCCGGCTGATGGGGGCGGTCAATTGGCAGGCCATGCCAACAACGAGCGGCAAGATGACCAAGATGGTGATTTTTAACCATTTCTTTTTCATTTGGCTTCTCCTTTGATCAACAATAATGGATAGCTATTTATAATTGCGAGCGGTTTCAGTTAAGTATAGAGGATTCCGGTGGACTTTTTCCATAGTAAAAGGCAGTGATTTTCCGTCATCATCGCCATTTGGATTAACATAAATTTTACCTGGGAGTACGAAGCCCTAGGGGTTTGATGGGCATATAAGTGAAAACAATTTAGCTGCCATTGGTGATATTACTGCAAATCCCCAAAATATATGATTTGAAGGCATTGTTGTTTGTTCTCCCTTGAATTTGTTTGGTAAATATTTCTAAACTTTTTTCAATGTATGATAAGATGGGTTAGTTCTTTTTTGCTGAGAAATTTTAATGGTAAATTAACCAAAAAATTGAGCTGTCCAAGGGATTATGTCCAAGGGATTTTAATGAAGAAAACGGAAAAAAACAAAGGGATCAAACCTTACTCTTTCCTGATTTTGTTTGGCTATTGTCTCCTCATTTCAATTATTTTTTTATTGCTTTCAACGAAATCTTCGCCTTTGTATCCCTTTAACGATTGGGTGGACGCGAATGTTTCCTTTACAATAGGGAAGGGGATGATGCATGGGAAAGTGGTATATCGGGATCTGTTTGATCAAAGGGGTCCGTTATTTTATTTTACCTATGGATTGGGATACCTAATCAGCCATGCAGATTTTCTTGGCATTTATATTTTAGAAGTGGTTTCGTTCGCGATCTTCTTATTCTTCTGTTCGAAAATCATCACCCTATACCTGGATAAAAGTTATTCATTTGTTGCCCTTCCACTCATTGCCGGGTCGATATTGAACCTGGATGCGTTTGCTCATGGAGGCAGCCCTGAAGAATTTTCCTTGCCCTTACTTGCCTTCAGTTTGTACTATTTGTTGAGGTATTTTAAGGAGATTTATCCGAAAAATATCCCTGATCGCTGGTTATTTATCAATGGGATTGTCGCGGGCTGTATTTTATGGATTAAATATTCTTTTCTTGGGTTTTGGATTGGCTGGATGGCTTCAATACTCCTTGGACTCCTGATTCAAAAACAGTTCAAGAAAATAGTACAAAGTGCAGTTCTATTTTTATTAGGTATGGCTGCGGCTACAATCCCCTGGGTCTTGTATTTTGGTTTGAATCATGCTATTCACGATTGGATCCAAAGCTATTTCGTAATTAATCTTACGGCTTATTCACAGCCCATGTCGCTATTCTCCAGAGCAAAATTCGTTTTTTACACTCTTTATGGGTTTCGGTACTCCCCAATTATTGTTGGCTTAATGGCTTTTGGCCTATTCGTTTTCCTGAGCCTAAAGAAATATATTAAAGAACCACTCCACAAGATCAGTGTTGCACTATGCTTCATTTTGTTGCTGCTAACCGTTTATGGGGGCGGGCAAGCTATGAAATACTATTTCCTGATTGCTGCGCCTTTGGTCATTTTTGGTTTCATTGTTCTACTTGGTTTATATTCTGATGTTTATGGTGCGATAGAGTCTAAAAAGGTTTTGCTAGCGATAACCTTTATCTTAACAATTGGCACTTTGTATTTTGTATATCGAACCAACCAAAATATTTACCTGATGAAAATTGAAAAGGAAGACCTGGTTCAATATAAATACGCAAAAGTGATTAATGAAACTGAAAATGCGACCTTATTAACTTATGGCTGGTTGGATAGTGGCTTTTTCACGACTACGGATACTATCCCAATAATAAAATTTTTCCATCAACCGAATATTGAATATTCCAGGTATCCGGAAATAAAGGATGAACAGAATCGATATGTCAAAGAGGCCATCACGGATTATGTTGTCTATCCAATTCCTGTTCAGTTATACCTGGGCGCGACGGATATTCCCAATTTGATTCCTGATATTTCAGAAAACTATGAATTTATCAGAGACGATATTCAGGAATATGAAGGGGTGGATTACCGGTACTTGCTATTCAGGAAAATAAGTTAATATCTTCACTGGGGGAAATTCGATCAAGGAAAAACACATTTAAATTCCCATGATGTCATTTTTGTTAAATATCACTTGAGTGTCTTCTGAGTGTATAGATACACTCATATTTCCGTGTGATAAAATTGAATTGATTCTTTAATAATTAATTTGGTGGCAAATTATCTCAACATTCCGAACTTTCGAGGAGTTGTAGATGCAGAAATTAATGAAAAGAATAAAAAATAATTCCTATTCCTCCTTGATCATGTTTGGCTATTGTCTCCTCCTTGCCACACTCTTTCTATTAATTTGTTCCAAATCTTCGCCTCTATATCCCTTTAATGATTGGACGGACGCGAATATTTCCTTTTCAATGGGAAAAACGCTCATGAATGGGAAGGTGATGTATAAGGAACTCTTCAATCAAAGAGGGGCGTATTTTTATCTGATATATGGTGTGGGATACCTGATCAGCCAAACAAGTTTTCTGGGCGTCTATATTTTGGAAGTGGTTTCCTTTTCGATTTTCCTGTTCTTCTGTTCAAAGATCATCGCCTTGTATCTGGATAAAAGTTATTTGGCCCTTGCGCTCCCGCTCCTTGCCGGCCTGGTATTGAATCTGAATGCTTTTGCTCATGGGGGAAGTCCTGAAGAGTTTGCTTTACCTTTTCTTGCCTGCAGTTTGTATTACCTGCTGCGGTATTTTAGAGAGGTTTATCCGAAAAGAATGCCTGATAGCTGGATCTTTATTAATGGCATTTTTGCAGGTTGTGTTGTATGGATAAAGTATTCTTTTCTTGGATTTTGGGTTGGCTGGATTGCATCAATAATGCTCACTCTCTTGATTCAAAAAGATGTTAAAAAAGTATTGAAAAGTGCGGGTTTATTCTTGTTGGGTATGGTCACGGCTGCGATACCCTGGCTGATATATTTTGGTTTGAACAACGCAATTTATGATTGGATCCAGAGCTACGTCATTATAAATATTACGGGTTATTCACAACCGATGTCTCTTATTGATAGAGTTAAATTCATTTTCTATGTTCTTTATGAATTTAGATATCGCCCAATGGTTGTTGGGCTAATGGGCCTGGGCTTATTTATTTTTCTCACAGTAAAGAAATATAGTAAAACAGCGATCGAGAAGATCGGTATTGCGCTTAGTTTTATTTTATTGCTGATCACAGTCTATGGGGGTGGGCAAGCCAGGAAGTATTATTTCGTGATATTTGCACCTTTATTTATTTTCGGCATCATCGTTCTTCTTGGTTTATATAATGACGCTTACGGTCCGATCAAGTCTAAAAAAGTTTTATCTGCCATTGCTGTGTTGATAATAATTGGCTCTTTATCTCTTGTATATTTAACCAACCAAAATGTTTACATGATGAAAATTGATAAGGAAGATCTGGTTCAATATAAATATGCGGAGATCATTAATGAAACCGAGAACGCGACTTTATTAAATTATGGATTTTTAGATAGCGGCTTTTTTACGACCACGGGGATTGTGCCTTCAACAAGGTTTGCTCATCAACCGAACTTTGATTATTCCAGGTATCCAGAAATCAGGGATGAACAGAATCGATACATCAGGGAAGCTATCACGGATTATGTCGTTTATCCCATTCGCGTCCAGGATTACGGCGGCGCTATCACTATTCCCAATTTGATTCCACATCTCACTGAAAATTATGAATTTATCAGAGACGATATTCAGGAATATGAAGGGGTTGAATACCGGTATTTGCTATTTAGGAAGATGAACTAAGGCTCTTGATAAGGGCAGGCCGGTCAAGTAAAAATAAATTCAGGGGGTAAATTAAATACTGGTTTGTCGCGCGTCCAAAAGGAATAAGCTTAAATAAATAGAGCGTTTAAATAGGGCAGGTGGGAGTCGAACCCACACGGTACTACTACCGACGGATTTTAAGTCCGTTGCGTCTGCCATTCCGCCACTGCCCCAAACGCTTCACTATTTTACCATTATTAAACTATCTGGGAAGGTTTGGCGGGGCGCTAAAACCTGCAAAATTAGCCTATTCGGGATTTCCGTTTATAATTTCTCTTATCACTGTGATAGGAGATTGGCTTGACCGATTATTCTGACCTGGAACCCTTGTATCTGAACCCGGAAGCCCGACCGAAAGACCGCGCGAGGGATTTGATTTCAAGAATGACGCTGGCCGAGAAGGTCAGCTCTATGATGGAGGACTCCGCGGCGGTTGAGCGGCTGGGGATCCCGGCCTATAACTGGCTGAACGAGGCCCTGCATGGCCTGGCGAGAGCGGGGAAGGCCACTGTCTTCCCCCAGGCGATCGGCATTGCCGCGACCTGGAACGAAAAGCTGGTGCATCAGATGGCCGGTGTCATCTCGGATGAAGCCCGGGCCAAGCACCACGAGGCTTTGCGCAGGGGCGATCATTCCCGCTACACAGGGCTAACCTTGTGGTCTCCAAATATTAATATCTTTCGCGATCCCCGCTGGGGACGCGGCCAGGAAACCTATGGCGAAGACCCCCACCTGACCTCCCGGCTGGGTGTGGCATTCGTACACGGACTGCAGGGGGACCATCCTGACTATCTCAAAACAGCCGCCTGCGCCAAGCATTACGTGGTCCATTCCGGCCCCGAAGCCAAACGGCATGAATTCAACGCCGAGGTGAGCCTTCGGGATTTCAAGATGACTTACCTGCCGGCTTTTGAAGTTCTGGTGAAGGAAGCCAAGGTAGCCGGCGTGATGGGAGCTTATAACAGGGTGAATGGGGAGGCCTGCTGTGCCAGTCCGTACCTGTTGCAGTATGTCCTGCGCCGGGAAATGGGGTTCAGGGGCTATGTGGTCTCGGATTGTGGTGCGATCAAGGATATCTATGCCCACCATCATCTGGTGGATAGACCTGAAGAAGCAGCGGCCAGGTCGGTCAAGGCAGGCTGTGACCTGAACTGCGGCAGTACGTATGAAAATCTGTTTGGCGCGCTGGGCAACGGTCTGATTTCGGAGCGGGATATGGACCGGGCTTTGCTGAACCTGTTTGAGGTCCGTTTCCGGCTTGGGATGTTTGACGCTCCTGAGCGAGTGCCGTATGCGCAGACCCCCATGGAAGTCGTTGACTCGCTGGCTCATCAAGCCCTGGCATTGGAAGTGGCGCGCCAATCGCTGGTACTGCTCAAGAACGAGGACCACCTGCTCCCACTGCCAAAAGATCTCAAGCGGATCGCTGTGATTGGCCCCAATGCGGACGATGAGCTGGTGCTGCGGGGTAATTATTACGGCACGCCGTCCCAATCGGTGACGGTTTTGGAAGGGATTCGCTCTGTGCTCCCGGCAAGTGTCGAAGTGCAATATGCACAGGGGTGTGACATTGTCAGCACCGGGAAGAAAGGGATCAGGGAAGCAGTCCGGCTGGCGAAGAACGGTGATGTGGCCATTGTGGTGCTGGGCCTGTCACAGCTTTTGGAAGGCGAGGAAGGTCAGTTGGAGGGCGCACCCGAGGGGACGCATTCCAATGGCGACCGGACAGATCTGGCCCTACCCGGCGAACAGCAGGAACTTCTGGAGGCCGTGGTCGCGACCGGGACGCCGGTGGTGCTGGTGTTGGTGAATGGCAGCGCGCTGGCAGTCAACTGGGCGCAGGAACATGTGCCCGCGATCCTCGAAGCCTGGTATCCGGGGCAGTCGGGCGGCCGGGCGGTGGCCGAAGCGCTGTTTGGGGACTTCAACCCCGGCGGGCGTCTGCCGGTGACCTTCTACCGGTCGGTGGAGCAGCTTCCACCCTTTGAGGATTATGCCATGCAGGGGCGTACCTATCGCTATTTTGAGGATGAACCGCTCTATCCCTTTGGCTTTGGGCTGAGTTACACTGCCTTTGAATATCATGACCTGGCGCTGAATTTTGACCGGATGGAAGCGCCGGATACACTGGAAATCTCCTGCATAGTACGTAACACGGGCGAGGTCATCGGTGATGAGGTTGTGCAGGTTTACCTTCGGGATGAGGCTGCCTCGCTGCCCGTCCCCCGGCATTCACTGGCAGCCTTCAAAAGGGTGCGGCTTGGGCCCGGCAGTGAACAGCGGGTGACCCTGACCGTTCCGCCCCGCGCTTTTGCCCTGGTGGATGAGGAAGGCAACTGGGTGATCGAACCCGGGGCTTTCACGGTTTTTGTTGGCGGAGGCCAACCGGATCATGCCGAGACGCTCAAGGCGTCGGTGCAGGTGGTTGGCAAGACTATCCATTTGGATTAATTAAACTCCCTGAAGCATAGTTGAAAGACGACTGAATGGCATTATCTTTATCGCTCTGGACCTGGCTGCTGGCTTTTTTGCCTGTGTTGGTGGTGGTTGTGCTGATGCTTGTCTTCCGTTGGGGCGGGAGCCGAGCGGGCGGCCTGGGCTGGTTCGCGGCAATGATTGTGGCGGTCCTGGCCTTTGGCGCCGGATTTGAGCTGCTGGTCTATGCCCAGGTGAAGGCGATCCTGCTGAGCCTGGACGTGCTGTTCATCATCTGGACAGCCTTGCTGCTTTTCAATATCGCCCGGGAAGCCGGCGCGATCCGCATGATCGGGCGCGCCCTGCCGGCCATGACCGGGGACCCCGTGATGCAGTCACTCCTGATCGGCTGGCTGATGGTCTCCTTTTTGCAGGGGATGGGCGGCTTTGGGGTGCCGGTGGCGGTCTGCGCGCCGCTGTTGGTGGGCCTGGGCTATTCCCCTGTGCAGGCCGTGGCCATGGCTGCAATTGGGCACGGTTGGGCGGTGTCCTTTGGTTCGCTGGCCTCTGCCTTCCAGACTCTGATGGCGATTACTGGCTTGCCGGGCGCAGTGCTGGCGCCTTTCGCCGCCTTGTTACTGGGTATTGCCTGTATCCCCAGTGGGCTGCTGGTGGCCCTGATCGGCAACGGCTGGAAGGGGTTGCGACGGGCGCTGGCGCCTGTGGCGGTGATTGGGCTGGTGATGGGTGTGGTGCAGTATCTGTTGGCAACCAACGGGCTTTGGACCCTCGGGGCAACGGGGGGCGGGATTGCCGGCCTGTTGGTGGGGCTACTCTGGATGCGCTTGCCGAAATACCGGATGACATCCGAGGCTCAGAACGTGCCCCCCAAAGCCGCAGAAGACCAGGGGAAATCGCTCTGGCTCTCCCTGTTGGCCTATGGTTTGTTGGTGGTGCTGGCTTTCTCGATCAACCTGATTGAGCCGGTCGATTCTTTCCTGAGTCAGGTCAGGCTGACACTGAATTTCCCCGCGCTGACCACCAGCCTCGGCTGGGAGACGGCCGCTGGACCGGGACGCCTGATCAATATCTTCGCTCATCCCGGAGCGATCCTGCTCTATACCTGCATCATTTCCTACATCGTCTACCGGCGCGTGGGTTATATCCAAAAAGGCGCGCTAAAGTCGATTTTGGGACGGGTGGTTAGGAGCGGTGTGAACTCCAGCCTGGGGATTTTGGCGATGGTTGGACTGGCCTCGGTGATGCTGCACAGCGGAATGACTTACCTTTTGGCACAAGGACTCAGCGCGGGCATCAGCCGCACGGTCTATCCGGCGGTGGCACCCTTTATTGGCGCACTGGGAGCATTCATCACGGGCAGCAATAATAATTCCAATGTGCTCTTTGCGGCTTTGCAAATGAACGCTGCTCAGCTCCTGGGCCTGAGCGTCCCGCTGATCCTCGGCGCGCAAACCGCCGGCGGAGCGCTTGGGAGCGTGCTGGCCCCGGCCAAGGTGATCGTGGGCTGCAGCACGGTGGGGCTGGCCGGGCAGGAAGGGTCGGTGATGCGCAAGCTATTGGGTTATGGCGCTGTCACGATTGGGACGGTGGCCCTGGCGGCGCTTTTGATCAGTTGGTTGTTCTAGGATGGCGAAATGATGGAAACCGGCAGTGAAGTGGATAAAATGAAAGCCCTCCGCCCGAAACTGCGGATCGGGCTGTTGGTTCTGCAAATTCTGCTGCCTTTGGCCGCATATTATGCGCTGCAGGCAGGTCAGGTGGGGCTGACCTGGGGGCTTGCGGTGACTTTCACGGTGAGCATGGTGGGGTTGATATGGGTCGGATAAGTGAGAATAAGAAATACAAGCAGCGTAAGGCGTTGGGCGAGGGGCTGTTTATCCTCAGCCTGTTATTCCTGCTGCTGGGGTTGATGGTTCTGGCCTGGGGCGTCTGGCCGGGTGCCACGGATTCAAAGCAACTGACCCTCCCGGCGGGGACGCTGCCCGGCGCACCCGAGGGGACGGACTACGGGAGCCAGGCCGAATACACCCTGACACTGGATTGGCCGACCTGGCTGCGCAAGGGTGAGGCTGGGGTTCTGCAGGCCACCCTGGTGGAGACCGAGGGGACGGCGCTGCCGGCGCGGGACGCGCAGATCGTGCTGATTGAGCCGGTGATCCCGGGGCTGAGCCTGGACCCGCCCGGGCTGGTGCAAACCAACCTGGCCGCCGGGCAGGACCTGGCGGAGAGCTGGTCCATCGGCACCACAGCGGATGGTGATTTTGCGGGGAAGGTTTATCTCTCCTTTGGCTTCTATGATGAGGAAGCAGAAGAACTGGTCGCCGTGCCGGTGGCCGTGGTGGATGTCGAGTTGACGATTTCCTCGCTTTGGGGGCTGGATTCGCAGTTGTCGCTGTGGTTCGGGCTGGTGGGGTTGGTGCTGTGGGGCGCACTGTTCATTTTGGGGAGAACGGTGCAGGGAGTGGGGAAATAATGAAATTTGATTATGAGGAAATAATCTATATAATTAAATCGTAAATTGTTTTTATTTGCGAAAGCATGGGGTGATTATGAAAAATAAATTCTTTGGTTACTATCCATTAAATGATGAAGAATTTACTGATTTATGGAATAATTGTGTGTTTTCATTCGATACTTGTGTGTTACTAAATTTATATAGGTATAGTAAAAATACAAGCGATGAATTGATAAAATTATTACATTCCGTTTCAGATAGGATTTGGATTCCATATCAAGTGGGACTAGAATATCATCGAAACAGGCTTGGGGTTATATATGATCAAATCCCATTTTATAATGTTTTAATCAATGAAATAAAAAAAGAATCTGATCAATTACAAGAAACTATCTATAAAATCGTTGGAAAGGGTAAACATCCGTTAATTGATTCTGAGGATATAGTTAAGAAATTTTCTCTGGTATGTGATGAAACAATAGCGTTATTAGAGGAGAAGAGGAAGAATCACCCTGATTTACTACAAAATGATACGATCTTAGAAGATTTATCGGATTTGTTGCTGGATCGTGTCGGTGACCCATACTCAGATGAAAAATTTAGAGAAATAATAAAAGATGGAAAAAAGAGATTTATTGAAAAAATTCCACCTGGATATCAGGATTCAAGTGACAAGCCTGGGGATAAACAATATGGTGATTTAATTCTATGGAATCAAATTATTGATTATTCAACAATAAATGAAAAACCAATTATTTTTGTCATAGACGATCGAAAAGAAGATTGGTGGTTGAAAAAATCGGGAAAAACATTAGGACCTAGGCCTGAATTATTACAGGAATTTTATTTACATACAAAGAATAGAATTTATATTTATTCATCGGATAGGTTTATGAAATATGCAGAAGAATATTTAGGTGAAGAGGTTGATAAAGGTTCTATTGATGAGGTACAAAAAGTTAGAGAACATGATGAAAGTTTGAATTCTTTAACAATAACTTCTGGTTCTTATATTCCAAATATGGATATTTCAAGGGAAATAAGGCAAGCTTTCGAACAAATTTCAAGAACTGCTTCTCAGATACTCTCATATTCTGTAAAAGACAACATGAACGAACTAGCCCATACTTTTTCTTTGATGGGAGGCCTTGCAAGTCATGCTTTCTCTGATGATATGGTCCGATTATTAAATTCGCAGCTAAATTTACGTCAAGCAGTAGTATCAGATAATTATGTTAAGAATAATTTAATTGAGGCAGCAAGAGTATCATCGCTTGGTGATATTGATGAAGAGAACCAAATGGATTACGATCTGTATGATCATGATGGCGAAGAACAAAATGTTGATAAGGAAGAAGGTAATGAGATAGATTCGGATGATAGTCTGTGAGGTTAAGAATGGATATTATCTTTTACCTGGAAGTTGTCATTATTATTTGTGAAAAAAGCTTTATTAGAAATGGTCTATATCCCATTGACTGATGACATCAGCACAAACCAACCGGAAAAGGTTTGCAAAGACTGTGGTTTGAAGGGGCATTTGATGTGCCGCTACCAGTTACGCGACACCCTGCATTTCTTCATGATCATCCTGCCATTTTTCACCGCCAGTGTTGGTGGCATGATCATGGCCGGGTTCGGCTGGTGGCTGTTCGGCTGGCTGGGCTATATGCTGTTTTTCTTTTTCGTCTGGGAAGCGCGCATCCTCTGCAGTCACTGTCCCTATTGGGCCGAGGAAGGGCGGATTTTGCACTGCCATGCCAATTACGGGGTGATCAAGCTCTGGCGTTACCACCCGGAGCCGATGAGCCGGTCCGAAAAGGTGCAGTTCATCATCGGCGTGCTAATCTTCCTGCTCTACCCGCTGGTCTTCACGGCGGTTGGCGGGCAGTATCTACTGGCCGGGATCGGGCTGGTCTCCGCGGCCAGCTTTGGCTATCTGCTCTACAGCGAGATTTGCAATCGCTGTGTGAACTTCTCCTGCCCGCTGAATAACGTGCCGGAGGAGGTGCGAAAGGCGTATTTGGAGAAGAATTCGGTGATGGGGGAGGCGTGGAAGAAGGCTGACAAAGGGGATCAGGAAATGGTTAGCAGGTATTAGGAGAATGGGATAAAATTTGGCTATGAATAATAAAAATCCTAACAGCACTTCCAAATCCCTCACCCGTATGATCCTGGTCAGCCTGGGTTCCGGCGCACTGACCTTTGTTGTCGCGGGGCTGGCGACCTTTATTGGTTTCATGATTGACCGGAAGGCCGGCACCGACCTGCGCTGGACGCTGATCCTGCTGATCGGCAGCATGCCGATTTCCCTTGGCGGCGCGTACCTGATCTCGCGCGGCGCGGTCCGAAAAATGAAGGCGGAACGGGCAGCGCTGGCGCAGGAGGCGGAGGAAGAGAAGGTGGGGGATGAGCCTGAGGACGAAGGCAAGGAATAGATTTTCAAAATAGGTAATTATTTGGGCGGACACAAGACCCGCCCCTACGATATTACTGGGATTGGTTGTAGGGGCGACCCTGCCTGCCTCCCTCGGGAGCTGTGGTCGCCCGTTGTATTTTCCCCCCGCACCTTGTTCTAATCCCCTGAAGCGGTTAAGATTAAATCGTTAACCCGCACCTCCGCCACCTCACCGTGGAAAGGAACAAGTCTTTGAATCCATTTCCCCCAAAGAAACTCTCAACCTGCCTGGAAGAACTCGCTGACCGGGTCGTCAACGCGTCTTCTGATGCCGAGGTCTCCGGGATCGCCTGGGACTCGCGCAAGGTGCAACCGGGCGATGTCTTCTTTGCTCTGGTGGGGGAGAGCGTGGACGGCCATCGCTATATTCCGCAGGCTATCGAGAATGGCGCAGCAGCCGTGATTGGCACGCAGCCCGGCCTGGAACTGGACGTTCCCTATGTGCAGATTAGCGGGGATGACCGGATTGCGTTGGCGCAGTTCGCCTCAGCTTTCTACGGCCACCCATCCCGCAAACTGATTGTCATTGGCGTCACCGGCACGGATGGTAAAACGACCACCACCAACCTGGTTTATCATATTTTAAAGTCGGCCGGGCTGGCGGTGGGGATGATCTCCACGGTGAATGCGGTGATCGGTGACGAAACCCTCGACACCGGCTTCCATGTGACCACCCCCGAATCCCCCGACATTCAGCGCTATCTGGCACAGATGGTGGCTGCGGGCTTGACACACGTGGTGCTGGAGACGACCTCTCACGGTCTGGCCCAGCAGCGAGTGGCTGAGGTGGACTATGACCTTGCTGCGGTGACCAATGTGACCCACGAACATCTGGATTACCACCGCACTTACCAGAAATATCTGGAGGCGAAAGGGCTGCTCTTTGAAGCACTCTCTCAGCCCGGAGCGGATTCCAAACAGGTCACACCGCTGGCCATACTGAACAAGGATGATGAATCCTACGCTTATCTTTCCACAATCACCAAGGTCCGGCAGCTATCCTACAGCGTGCAGGAAGAGGCGGATCTCTGGGCGGATGAAATTGAAAACACCCCCAGCGAATTGCGGTTCAGGGTGCACGGACCGGGGAAGACCTTTGCCATTCGGACCCCTCTGATTGGCAGGTATAATGTCTCTAACGGGCTGGCGGCTCTGGGCATGACGGTCTTTGGCCTTGAAATCCCCGTGGAAATTGCCCAGAAAGCATTTGTAACCACGCCCATAGTGCCGGGGCGAATGGAGGCTGTTGATCTGGGACAGGATTTCCTGGCTATTGTGGATTTTGCGCACACGCCCAATGGCATCCGCCAGGCGCTGTTGACAGCCCGTGAATTAGCCGAGGGCAAGCTGATTGCCGTTTTCGGTTCGGCTGGATTGCGCGATGTGGAAAAACGCAAGATGATGCCCGAGATTGCGAGCGGCATTGCAGATGAGATCATCCTGACGGCTGAAGACCCCCGAACGGAGTCCCTTGAAGGCATCCTGGCGGATATGGCTGAGGGGGCTTTGCGCGGCGGAGGATTGGAAGGGAAAACCTTCTGGCGGGAACCTGATCGGGGTACTGCGATCAGGATAGCGGTTGCCAAAGCTGCTAAGGGTGATGTGGTCATTGTCTGCGGCAAAGGCCATGAACAATCCATGTGTTTTGAAACAGTGGAATATCCCTGGGATGACCGAACGGCGCTTCAGGCTGCCCTGGCAGATCTCCTGCATAAGGACGGCCCGGATATGCCCATTCTGCCAACCAGCCCAAAGTAATTTATACTTAATTCAGAAAAGGAGTGTGACTGTGGAGACAACATTGCCGACTGAACAATTTTCTGATTCGATTTTGGATAATCTCTGGTGCCACCTCCGCGAACAGCGCCCTGTCACCCTTTATAACCTGTATCAGGGCGTCCCGGTCGCTTATGACGCCGAAGTGGCGATGGTCTCCACGGAGTTTGTGGGATTCATTGCCCATTCCTTGCAGACGGCCGCCATCAAGCTGGAGCGGCAGACCTTCATCCAGAGCAAAGGCATCCCGGACCTGATCCGTGCAGCCCCGATTTCATTGGATTACACCAACCGGGTCGTGATGGTGGGTAACTTGATGATTCCGCATGTGATTGGCATGGACCCCTATCATTCGTGGATCTCGCCTGTCCAGAGGGTTTCCGTTGAGCTGGATTCGGACCTGGGCGGGACATCGGAGGGTGAATTAAAAACCCTCGCTGCATTGGACGATAA
>Ga0272443_10001307_pt1 | contig 37529 bp, 39 predicted proteins | sample SSMAcet12_FD_193581 | JGI IMG/M metagenome (GOLD analysis project Ga0272443, IMG submission 193581) | Marine sediment archaeal communities from Little Sippewissett salt marsh, Falmouth, MA, United States - SSM-Acet-12 | ecosystem: Environmental > Aquatic > Marine > Wetlands > Sediment ...
CCACCATCGACACCTGGCTGCTGGGGAACAGCGGTTACTGGGGGCCTCCGGGCGTGCTTCCTCCTCCCGGCGTGGACATCCGCGCCCCGCTGCTCGCGTCCTGTGGTCCGGCGCTGTGGATCCGCCGGCGGACGGCCGTCGAAGAACGAACGCTCTATCCCCAGCCGCTCGGTGCGCCACTCCTTTCAGCCGCCTGAACGCCTCTTCCAAGAACCGGTACAATGATGGGCATGATGGACTCATGCCGCAGGCCGTATCCTTCAGGCCTGTGCGGCGTCTTAAGAGGTAGACGATGTCGCATACCGAAGCAGAATGGTTGAGCGCTGCCAGGCAATTCGATGAGAAGGTGCTGGGAGAGTTGTACGAGACATACAGCCCGGAGCTCTATCGCTATGCTTACCGGTTAATTGGAGACGAGCAGACAGCAGAGGACGTGGTCAGTGAGACCTTTCACCGCTTTCTGCGAGCGCTCCAGTCCGGAGGCGGGCCAGAACAATATCTGCGGGCGTATCTCTACCGCATCGCACACAACCTGGCCATTGACCATCACCGCCGTGGGCCAGCACCCTCAACGCCGCTCGAGGATGTGGAACATCGTGTGTCAGAAGAGGAAACACCCGAGGAGGATGTGCTGCGGAATCTCACAGCACAGCGTGTCCGCAAGACACTCTGGCTCCTGACCGACGATCAGCGGCAGGTCCTCCTGCTGAAATACTATCAGGGGCTGAACAACGCCGAAGTGGCCGCCGCCGTCAACAAGACCGTCGGGGCGGTGAAAGCGCTCCAGCACCGTGCCGTTGACTCCCTGCGGAGAATATGGGAGACGGACGAGGAGGAACATCATGAAGAGAGAAGAGATGACGCATAACGAAATGGAACAGGATGCCTTCTCGGAACTGAACCCGTCGTTGAAAGACGCGCTGGACAGCTTGAAGGACGTGCCCGTCAGGAGTGTCAGCCACACAGAGGCGGGCAAACAACAGTTCCTGCAATCGGCCCGAACCATGCGGCCAGCCGTATCTCCTGCGGACAAACGGCGTCATAGGGATAAAGGCACACACAGGAGAGTACCCATGAAGCAAATCCTTGCTCGAGTCCTCATCGCCGCCGCTATTGCTGTTGGTGGAGCAGGCATGACCGCAACCGCAGCTCAGGCCAGCACACCCAACGACGTCCTCTATCCCGTCAAGACGTTCACCGAGGATGTTCGGCTTGCCCTGACATCCAATCCGGATGCTGAATTCAACTATCTTCTGGAGCTTGTGGATCGACGCATGTCAGAGATGGAAGCCCTTCTCGGCGAAGGAGAAACTATCCCGACCCAGGTCGCTTCGCGCCTCGAAACCCATCTCCAGCAAGCCCTGCAGCAGGCTGCACAAATGGATGATCCCACCATGCTTCAGGCGATGAACCAGGTCCAGACCATGGTTCAAACACAGCTTCAAACCATGCAGGAGATGCATGTACGCAATCAAATCAACGTCAACGAGGATGCGCTTCATCACGCCGAAGAAGCCATGAATCGTATCCACGCCGCCACCGAAGATGCCATCCAGGATCCGACAGCGTTTCGCAACCAGATGGAAAGCAGTCAGCCCGGTAACGGAAATGGCGATCAGACCTACCCGGGAAACGGGCAAGGCGGACCTGGTGAGGGCGGGAACGGCTCGGACACAGAACCGTGCGAAGGGGAAGATTGTCCCCTCGACTCGACACAGGGAACAGGGCAGAGTGGACGCGGCCGACGCTGGTGGGAACAGTAACACTCACCACCCCCGGTAAAGAAAAAAGGGCGGACCAAAGTCCGCCCTTTCGTTCGTTTTTCGATCACGCGCGCAACAATTTCTCATTTGACGTTTTCTCGAGTATCATGGTATCATCCGTCCGTTATCAGGCCACTTGGCACGCGTCCAGGTGGCCGCGGCACACTATTAAGGAGAGCACGATCAGCGCATCAGATTATCGTATCAATAATGCGATCCGCGTACGCGAAGTCCGCCTCATTGGACCCGACGGCGAGAATGTCGGTGTGGTGTCCATCCAGGAAGCGCTGGACATTGCCGCGGAAGCAGACCTGGATCTGGTCGAGGTCGCCCCGAATGCCAACCCACCTGTCTGTCGGGTGCTGGACTACGGCAAGTTCCTCTACGAGAAGGCGAAGAAAGATCGGGAAGCACGCAAATCGCAGACCAAGATCGAGGTGAAAGAAATCCGACTGCGCCCTAAGACATCGGAGCATCATCGCTCTTTCAAGGTGCGAGACGCAAAGCGGTGGCTGGAAGAGGGTAAAAAAGTCCTCGTCCGGATCCGCTTCCGGGGACGCGAAATCCATTATCCGGAAATTGCGCTGGAGGACCTGAAAGGCATTGCTGAAGAACTGGCCGATGTCAGCAGTATTGAACAATCGCCGCGCATGGAAGGGCGCACCATGTTGATGATGTTGGCGCCCACGAAGAAGTAGCAACCACCGCGCACTTGAATATCGTTTATCATCTCCCGCGGACTGCTCAGTGTCCGCGGGTGTTGTCTGGAGGAGCACGGCTGTGGCAAATAAAACCAAGAAGAACTACAAGTTGAAGACGCATAAGGGAACCGCCAAGCGCTTTCGCATGACGGGCTCTGGCAAGCTGGTGCGCACCAAGGGCGGCAAGAGCCACCTGCGGCGCAAGCGCTCCAAGCGCGCAAAGAACCAGTTTGATCGCATGCAGCCCGTGAAGGGCCGCGGGATGACCAAGCGCGTCAAACGGTTAGCCCCGTACATGAAGAAGTACAAGGCCAACCCCAACGCCCGCAGCGGCAGCAAATAAGCCGCCCATCGTTGCGACCGTTGAGTGCATTCAACAGGTGCACACGCTGCACCGGCGCTCAGGGGATTGCAGGAGTGTAAATCATGGCAAGGACCAAGGGTGGGATCGTTACCCGCCGCAGACACAAGAAAGTTCTCAAGATGACAAAGGGCATGTATGGTTCACGGCACCTGTTGTTTCGCCGGGCCAACGAAGCCATGCTCAAAAGCCTGTGGTACGCCTACCGTGACCGCCGCACCCGCAAGCGGGATCTGCGCCGGCTATGGATTGCGCGCATCAACGCAGCTGCCCGTCAGAATGGCACCACGTACAGCCGTTTCATCCACGATTTGAAAACCGCCGACATCCGCCTCAACCGGAAGATGCTGGCCGACATGGCCGTGCGTGACCCGGAGGGCTTCAGCGCTGTCGTCAAAGCCGCGTCCAAATCTTAATCTTTCCAGCCAACCATAAATCGACAAAAGGGACGCTGAGCGTCCCTTTTCGTTTCTCAGTTCATCCAGACTCCCATTCGCACACCTGGTTGAGCTTGGATACAATATCTTCATAGCCATTGATCATCTTCCATCGGGGGCATCATGATCCGCATCATTGCAGATAGCACATCCAACCTTCCCCAGAGTATGCTCGAGCAGCATCGCATCCTCAGCATTCCCCTTTTTATCCAGTTCGGTCAGCAGACATTCCGCGAAGGCATCGATATCGACACCACTACCTTCTTTCACATGATCGACGAGGAGGGGAAACTGCCAACCACATCCCAGCCGCCGCCGGCCGCATTCGCCAAAGCGTACAAGAAAGTCCATGAAGCCGGCGACTCGGCCATCGTGATCACAGTCACCAGCAAACACAGCGGCACCTATCAATCGGCGCTGCTTGCAAAATCCCTCGTCCCGGAAGCCGATATCGCCGTTTTTGACTCGCGCAGCATCTCCCTCGGTACTGGATGGATCGTCCTGGAAGCCGCTCGCGCGGCTGAACAGGGCCTGGCCAAAGAAGCCATTCTCAAACGCATTGAAGCCATCCGCGATACAACCACACTCTTCCTCGCCCCCGGTACAGTCAAGTATTTCCTTATGAGTGGCAGGGTTAGCACCCTCCAAGGAGCTCTAGCCTCTGTCCTCAAAATTAAACCTATCATCACCGTGAATGAGGGTTTGCTTGACGTCAAGACCAAAGTTCGCACCATGGGAAAGGCCGTTGACCGCATGCTAGACATGATGCATGAACAATTTAATGAAGCCCCCCTCAACCTTGCCGTGGTGCATGTTCAGTGTATGGATGAGGGAAAACGCTTCCTGGAACGAGCCTCCACCAGGCTCAATATTAAGGAAACTCTATTTGCGAACCTAACCCCTTCCCTGGCCGCGCATGGCGGTCCTGGCGGCCTCGGCATCCTCGCGTTTCCTGCGGAGCAATGATCAGCGCCGCCAAACGCAATCCTGTTGTCACCGCATGTGTCCCCCTTCCATCCAGTGTTACAATCAGAACGATTGTCCTGGATGGAATTGGTATGTCCCATTGCATCGCCGAGACCCAGCTGGGAAGCAACGTCACCTTGCTCCTCATTCATGGTGATATCACTGCCAGCAACGCGGACGCGATCGTAAACGCGGCAAACGCACAACTGCTTCACGGCGGGGGTGTGGCCGGCGCCATCCTCCGAAAGGGAGGTCCCGTCATCCAGAAAGAAAGCCTTGCCTGGGTCAAAACGAACGGACCTGCTGGGCCAGAGCGGCCTGCCGTGACAACCGCAGGTGACCTGCCTGCCCGCGTGGTGATTCACGCCGTTGGTCCTATCTGGGGTGAAGGTGACGAAGACGCCAAGCTCACAGCTGCCGTCGATTCAGCAATGAAAGCCGCAGGAGAACGCAACCTCGCCAGTATCGCCCTGCCAGCAATAGCGACCGGCATCTACCATTTTCCTGTGAAGCGCGCAGCAAACATCATCCTGGGGACAATCGAAAAGCATACCCATGAGCATCCACAAACCTCCCTCCGCGAGGTGCAACTGGTCATCATCGATCAACCCACCCTGGACGTCTTCGCAGATGTATTTGCCCATCGCTGGCCCACTCAAAGGGAGATGCCATGATCACCTCCCGCTCCAATACGAGCATCAAGCTCATGGCTGCCCTCCAGTCGCACCGCAAACACCGCAACAAAGCCGGACGCTTCGTCGTGGAAGGTGTCCGGCTTATCGAGGAGGCCTTATCCAGCTCACAACCCATCGAGTCCGTCTTCCTGTCGCCGGAGGCCAACAGTGAAGCCGGCTTGTTAGCTGAGCGAGCCTCCGGTGAAGGAATCCGCGTCGAGTTGGTTTCCGATGAATTGATACAGCATATTTCCGCAACGGAGACCTCCTCCGGGATTCTCGCCATCCTGCCGTTTGTCGAGCTACCTCTTCCAGATGACCTCAACTTTGCTCTCGTTGCTGATCGAGTATCCAATCCTGGGAACCTGGGGACCTTGCTCCGATCAGCAGCGGCTGCGGGTGCTCAAGCGGTTCTGCTCACAGAGGGCACGGTGGATGCGTATAACCCAAAAGTTGTCCGCGGCGCAATGGGCGCCCACTTCCATGTCGCCATCCGCTCCATGGCGCTTGCCCAGCTGGAAGAGCTTCTCGAGCCACTTGCCGTGTGGATTGCGGACGCTGACGGAACGACCGACTATACACACGTTAACTGGACAGCGCCCTGCGCCATCGTGATCGGCAGCGAGGCTCATGGTCCACAGGCCGCAATCACCCGACTTGGCAATGAAGTATCCATCCCCCTTGGCGGCGGTGTTGAATCACTCAACGCTGCCATCGCCGGCTCCATCCTGCTATTCGAAGTTAAGAGACAACGAGGCTCCCTATGAAAATTCGCGCGATCACCGGCTTCCTGAACCCGAGTTGGCCAATCCAGCAGGATATCTTGAAAAGCCTTGCTGCAAGTTTGCAAGCATGCAAGCGGGGAATCGAGGCCATAGGTTACGAAGTGCAAACACTCCGCATCGCGACCCCTCCTCCTTCCCGGCAGGACCATCCCATCCCTTCCGCACAACTCGTTGCGTATGCCCGCGCCCTTGAAGCGGAGTGCTTCGTCCATGGGATTGATTATGCGGCAATCGGCCCTGCTTTCCCCGATGAACTAAGCGGATACCACATTATTCCAAGTATCCTTGAAGCAACCGAAGCTGTCTTTGCATCCGCCATCATCGCCGACCCCGGTGAAGGTGTCCATCTCGAAGCTGCGCGTGCTTGCGGACAAATCATCACTGATAACGCCCTCATATCTGATGATGGCTTCGGGAATCTGCGGTTCGCAGCCCTCGCAAACGTTTCTGCAGGAACGCCCTTTTTTCCAGCTTCCTACCACTCGGATGGCCCTCCTGCGATTGCACTCGCCACCGAATCGGCTGATGTCGCCCTGAATACGGTATTCCAGTCTCGCACGCTTGGCGAAGCCCGCTCCAAACTTATCGCTGAGATAGAGCGAAATGCGGCAGCCGTAGAACTCGTTCTGGAAAGAGTTTGCATCGAGGGAGGAATCCGCCCGCTTGGAATCGACTTCTCCTTTGCACCTTACCCGGCCGGGGGGCGATCGTTCGGTGGGGCATTGCAAGCCCTTGGAGTTCCCGCTGCAGGCGTTTCAGGAAGCGCGGCGGCGGCGGCATTTTTTGCCAGCTGCCTGGACGAGGCACAGTTTAGACGTACTGGATTCAACGGCCTATTCTTCCCCATCATGGAAGATTCCGTCCTCGCCGCTCGCGCCGCCCAAGGATTACTCAGCATCACAGACCTTCTGTTATTCTCAACGCTTTGCGGGACCGGATTAGACACCATTCCCCTTCCCGGTGACGCAACCGCCGAAGCGCTTACTGCCGTACTGATGGATGTCGGAGCGATCGCCCTGCGGCACAACAAACCGCTTACAGCTCGTTTGATGCCCATTCCGGGAAAGGGAGCAGGGGATGAAATTGACTTCGAATTCGAATATTTCGCCCCGGGCCGCGTGATGGCGTTGAAGAGTCAGCCTCTCAGTGGCATGCTCTCAGGAACAGATCCACTGCCCATCACACACCGGCATGGATAGTCATCCTTGCAGCCTCCCTTCGCCGACATTAGAATGGACCCCGCAGCGCGATCATCACACGCGCCCCGAATCCTGTCCGCCTCTATCACCGTCTGACTACGCAGTACAAGGATCAAGCTGACGCATGCCCGTTCATGAGCAACTCAATCCACAACAACGCCGGGCTGTCACCACCGCCCTGGGGCCAACGCTTGTGATTGCCGGCCCTGGCTCCGGAAAAACCCGCGTGCTCACCCATCGCATTGCCTATCTCATCCAGGAGGAGCGGGTGTCTCCCGGATCCATACTCGCCGTCACCTTTACCAATAAGGCTGCCCGCGAGATGCGCTCGCGTGTTGATGCCCTTCTCGGCGAGGATGCGCGCCACAATACAATCCGTCTGGGTACCTTTCACGCCAACTGTGCCCGCATCCTCCGGAGGGAAGCTGAGGCGCTCCCATTTGAGCGGAGCTTCGTCATCTATGATGACAGTGACCAGATCGCGCTCACACGCGACATCTTAAAAGACCTCGCCATTGATTCCAAAAAATTCCAGCCCCGTCGGATCCACGCCATCATCTCACGCTCCAAAAACGAACTCTTGCACGCCGAAGACATCGCTGCAGATTCCTACCTCATGGAAATCGTACGGCGCGTTTTCGTTGACTACAACCGCCGTCTTCTCGCCAACAATGCACTTGACTTTGATGATTTACTGCTCTGGACCGTTCGGCTTTTCGATGAGAACGCGCTCATCAAGGCTCGCTACCGCGAGTTGTATCCGCACATTCTTGTGGATGAATTCCAGGACACAAACACCGCGCAATACGCGCTTCTTCGCCGTATGACCGCCGATCGGCCCGACCTGTTCGTGGTCGGCGACCCGGATCAATCCATCTACCGATGGCGCGGTGCGGACATTCGCAACGTAAGGCGCTTCCAGCAGGATTTTCCGGACGCGGTAACCATCCTGCTGGAACAAAACTACCGCTCAACCCAGACCATCCTCGATGTTGCCATGGCCGTGATCGACCGCAACCCAAATCGACAGGCAAAACAGCTTTTCACAGACCAAGGGCATGGTCAACCTGTGCACCTGCATGAAGCCTATGATGAACGTGATGAGGCGCGTGAGGTTGTAGAGACCATTCGCACGCTTACTCATTCTGGCCGCTTCAAGCTGGCTGACATCGCCGTGATGTACCGCACCAACGCTCAGTCCCGCCCACTGGAGGAGGTCTTCTTCCAGGCAGGGCTGAATTATCGACTGGTGGGAGCCCAGCGCTTTTATGGACGTCGCGAAATAAAGGACCTCATCGCCTACCTGCGGCTTATCCATAATCCCAGCGATCAACTCAGCCTGCTGCGCGTCATTAACTCTCCCTCGCGTGGCATTGGCACCAAGACGGTGGAATCCCTGCTTGCAGCAAGCGAGGAGAGGCATCTTTCCCCGTCCGAAACACTGCTCAAGCTAGCGGATGAGGATCCGCACATTTCCGCAGCCTTCTCTGGCCGTGCCCATCGAGCACTGAGTCATTTCGGATCGCTGCTCAAGAGCTGGCTCGAAAGTCGCAAAGCGCTCTCCACCGTCACGTTGATGGAGCGCATCCTCAATGATATTCGCTACGAAGAGTACCTCGATGATGGAAGTGAAGAGGGGCAGGACCGTTGGGCGAACGTGCTCGAGCTCAGCGCTGCAGCTGAAGAGTTTGCCGACATCGGCCTGGAAACCTTCCTCGAGCATGTCGCGCTCGTTTCTGATCAGGACACACTCACAGATGAACAAAACGCACCAACCCTGTTGACGCTGCACGCGGCGAAGGGGCTTGAATTCCCGGTTGTCATGATTATTGGGCTTGATGATGGTATCCTCCCCCACATCCGCTCCATGGATGATCCTGAGTCCATGGCTGAGGAACGCCGTCTTTTTTACGTCGGAATCACGCGCGCCATGAAACGTCTGTTTTTGTTCCGTTCCTTCCGGCGTCGACTGGCGGGCTCTTCCGGCCTTACGGACCCTTCCCGCTTCCTGGCTGACCTTCCGGCGAAATTGGTCGAAGGCGATAACCCCTTCCACAACACCTGGGAAAAAGACGACTACACCAGCACGACTCGCTGGGATCCCGCACCCGAAAAGAGCGTTTCAGCCAGATACCGGGCTGGAATGCGCGTTCATCATCCTGCGTTTGGTGAAGGCATCGTACAGGAATCTGCATTACGCCAGGGTGATGAGGAGGTCACTGTCGTCTTTGAAGACGGCAGCATAAAACATTTACTTGCATCCATGGCAAAACTGAGTATTTTGAGTGATGCATAACCGACCATTCACAGAATGAGGTGGCGATGAACATCTTCATTACCGGTGGGGCTGGCTATATTGGGTCCGCCGCTGTCGAACTTCTTCTTGACGCTGGGCACAATATCACGGTTTACGACTCGCTCGTAAAAGGGTACCGTGATGCCATTCCAGAAGGTGCACACTTTATCCAGGCAGACCTTGGCGAGCGCGAACAATTGACCACAGCACTGACAGCGCGTGAGTATGATGCCGTGCTCCACTTTGCCGCCTTTATTGAAGCCGGCGAAAGTATGCGCGACCCCGGAAAATACTTCCGCAATAACCTTGCGCTTTCCATCGGTTTAATCGAAGCCTGTGCACAGGCTGGCATCAAGCGGTTTGTGCTCTCGTCCACGGCTGCAGTGTATGCCTCCAGCGATGAACCGCTCTCCGAGACGTCAACGCTGGGCCCAGTGAATGTCTACGGCCATACCAAATTGATGATTGAACATATCCTCGAGTGGTATCGTCAAATCCACGGCATGCACTACGCTGCGCTGCGCTACTTCAACGCTGCCGGTGCCCTTGAGCACCGCGGGGAAGCCCACCAACCCGAGACACATCTCATCCCCTTGGTGCTACAGGTCGCTCTTGGCCAGCGTAAAGACATCAAGATGTATGGCACGGATTACCCCACACCCGATGGGACCTGCATTCGCGATTACATTCACATCGCCGACCTTGTCGCGGCACACCTCCTCGCTATTGAAGCGCTGGAGAAAGAGGATCGACTTGTCTACAATCTCGGCAACGGGAACGGTTACTCGGTGCGCGAGGTGATTGAGACCGCTCGCCGCGTCACGGGTCATCCCATTCCCGCCGAGGAGTCCCCGCGCCGTCCAGGCGATGCCCCACGTCTTGTAGCCTCCTCCAAGCGGATCAGGGCAGAACTCGGCTGGGAACCGGCCTATCCATCCCTCGAAGACATTATCGCCACAGCATGGGGATGGCACCAATCCCATCCCCTGGGCTATGACGGATAAGCGGGCACATACATAACAAGGACACCGCCAGCTGTGCGGTGTCCTTGTCTATGCAACACCTCCCACCTGCTATAATCGATCCATGATGACTGCAGCCATGCCATTCGCGCTTCACATTCATGAGATGCTGCTGGCTGAATATGGTGAGCCCGTCTGGCGCAACAAACTCCCCCCTCTAGACGAGTTGATTTCCACCATTCTTTCTCAAAATACCAACGACATTAATCGTGACCGCGCATTCCTCGCTCTCCGTGAGCGCTTCCCCACCTGGGAGGAAGTGCGTGATTCTGCGGAAGTGGAGGTTATTGAAGCCATTCGTCCTGCAGGTCTTGCGAATCAAAAAGGCCCGCGCATACAGCGGGTATTACGCGAGATCACTCGCGAGCAGGGCAGGTTAAGCCTCGAGTATTTGCGCGGGATGACGCCCGACGATGCAAAGGAGGAACTCCTGCGCTTCAAAGGCGTGGGGCCAAAAACGGCCGCCATTGTGCTGCTGTTCTCCTTGGACATGCCCGCCTTCCCCGTCGATACCCACATCCACCGGGTCACCGGTCGCCTGGGGTTGCTCCCAGAAAAGATGACCGCAGAGAAGGCACATTCCTATCTGGCATGCGCCTTCCCTCCCGAGACCTACTACACCGCTCACCTGAACCTCATTCGGCACGGACGAGAGCTTTGTCACGCCCGCAAGCCCGCTTGTTCACGCTGTTTTCTTCGCAACTCTTGTGCGTACTACAAACAGAATGTTCGCTCTTCCTCTTCCTGATGCGACCATTTACCTGCTTGACGCTCTCCACCCGCTGACCTATAGTGTCGTTGCATCGAGTTGTTGCCCGGTATAACTGCAGGTTTGAAAGACCGACGTCTACATCGGAGGAAGCATGCCTGCCAGCGCCCACGGGAACCGCTATCCGCTCTTGCTTTATCGACATCTTATTTCACGGTACAGGCTTCCATCTCTTGCGCTTGCCGTATTCTTGCTCGGGATGGCTGGCCTGCTCTTTGCCGACATCGCCCCCCTTCCTGAAGAAAGCTTCGGTTGGCTCCTCGCGGGCGGTTCAGCATCACTGTTCGTCTGGCTGATGACATCCCTCGCTCCATCCATGGCCTATGTCCAGCCACGTGCAGATCATGTACGTGTGCAGACGCCAATTTATCGCCTGAAGATTTCCTATCGCAGAATCCACAGTACCCGACCAGTCGAGGTCGGGAAAGTCTTCTTTCGCGGGAGACTCCGGGGAAGAGAAATGCGCAGTCTTCAACCCTTCCTTGGAGAGACTGCGCTCATGCTGGACCTGATTGGGTGGCCGCTCGCCCCGATCCTTCTGCGCCTTTTTCTTCACCGCTACATGCTATCACCCGACCAACCTGGCCTCGTCCTGATGGTCACGGACTGGATGGCGCTGAGCAAGCAACTTTCGAGTCAGATAGACCGCTATCAGACTGATCGCCAACCAAAAACACGTGGTCCGGGTATTGGCGCCTCGGATATCCTGCGCGAAGGCGACGAGTGGTGACCTCGACTGCAAAGTTGATCCTCTACCCATGGCCCATCACGAAAGGCAGGAAATCATCATGACGGTTCGAATCACCTGGTATGGCCATGCTACTTTTGGCCTCGACTTTGGAACCTACCGGATCTTGATTGACCCCTTCTTCACCGGTAACCCATCCTCCCCAGTAGCTGCAGATGACGTTGAACCCAATGTCATCCTCATCACCCATGGGCATGGAGATCATGTTGGCGATGCCGTCTCGATCGCCAATCGCACAGGTGCGCTCCTTATCAGCAACGCTGAAATAGCCAACTGGCTCCGGTCACAAGGGCTGGAAAACGTACATGGGCAACATCTTGGAGGTGGCTATTTTCACCCCTTTGGTTATGTGAAACTCACCCTGGCACTGCATGGCTCACAGCTTCCCGATGGCAGCTACGGCGGGAATCCTGCTGGATTCCTCCTTACACCTCCCAACGGGAAAAAGCTGTATTTCGCGGGTGACACCGGTCTGTTCGGTGACATGCGGCTGCTGGGTGAAGAGGGCATTCACTTCGCTGCATTGCCCATCGGAGACAACTACACGATGGGGCCTGACGATGCGCTCCGCGCCGTGCAATTCCTCCAGCCGGATCATGTGATACCTTTTCATTACAACACTTGGGATCTGATCAAACAGGATCCGCAGGCATGGGCCGCGCGAGTCGAAGCAGAATCCGATTCACACGTTCACGTGCTCACCCCTGGCGAGCATCTCGATCTATAACCATTTACCCCCATTTACACACAAGCAAACGGCCGGCAGTTGCCGTCCGTTTGCTCATGCTGCGGCGTAAACACTCACATGGACAAAGGCATGGCCATATAGACGCTTGTTCCCTGGTTTTCGCCTTCGCTCTCCGCCCAAACACGTCCTTTGTGAGCCTCTGCGACGGCGCGCACGATGGCCAACCCCAACCCCATCCCATCATAACGGCGGGTCATATGCCCCTCGACCTGATAGAAGGGCATGAACACTCGTTCAAGCTGATCCTCACTCATGCCAATGCCATCATCTTCAATCACAAACCAGGCTTCTTGCGCACGCGGTTGGAGGTGAAGCACAATGTGACCACCTTCGGAAGAGAAGCGGGAGGCGTTGATCAACAGATTGACCAACGCGAGCTTCAACTTAGGTCCATCCACATGGGCTTCTAACGGGTTGCGCGGAAGCCGCCAATTAAGGTGCTGCCACTTTGCCTCGATCGCTTCCCGCACCTCCTCGCAGGCCTCAAGCGCGAGATCCTGCAGCGTAAGGCGGCTGAAATCCATTTCGCCGGAGCCCAGTCGCAGCATATTCAGGTTGGTCATCGCCTCGATCAGCGTACGCATGCGCATGGCAGAATTGAGTACAGCGGCAGCATGCTCAGCTTCGTCGGCGCTGGCATCCTCCTTCAACAGGGAGGCGTACCCGAGGATGAGGCCCAGCGGCGTTCGCAGTTCGTGGGATGCAATCGCGATGAAATCGCTTTTGAGCCGTTCTAGCTTGCCAAGATCATCATACGCTCTCTGCACACGTTCCAGCATGCGGGCATTATGAATCGCGACCGCGGCATGCGATGCAATGGTCTCAAGCGTTTGTTGATCCAGTTCTGTAAAGGCCCCGCTGCGTTTGTTGACAGCTTCCAGGACGCCAACGACGTCTCCCTGGATGCGAAGGGGCACCCCCAGCAGCGAGCGGATTTCCGGGTGGACGACATCACCCGGAATCATCGGTGACCCGCCACCCAACCCTACTTCATTGAGAATGAGTGGCCGGTCCTCACGGAAGATGGTTCCCACAATGGAACGTTCTACCGGGACCGGGATGCGATCGAGATCCTCCCGTTTCCAGCCGGTAGAGGCTGCAAAACGCAGCTCCCGCGTGCGCGAGTCAACAAGCAGAATAGATGCTGCCTCGCTCGCTAGCAAGTCCGATGCTGAATCAACGATAAAGTTCAGGCGACTATCCAGATCGAGGGTGGAATTCAGGCTCAGGCTTATTTCGACCAGGCGGGATAGCCGCACGATGAACTGTCGAAGCTCATCGACATCCGAGGCAACAGTATGAGCGTCCATGATCCTAGTGTATGTCAGAAGAAATACAGTGTCCACGCCGAGGAGGGCGAGACAGGGGCTAGAAGCGTTGTACCTTGGTCCGCTTCGTTGTATACTTTTGTTCTACAAGCCTTCGAGCCAAGGAATGTCTCCCATGAAAGTTGCCTGCTTGCAAGAGAACCTTTCCCGCGGTCTAAGCATCGTCGCGCGCGCGGTAGCACCACGAAGCACGCTTCCGGTACTCGGGAATGTCCTGATTGCCTCGGAGCAAGGGCGCCTGCGGCTATCCGCCACCAACCTCGAGATGGGCATTACCTGTTGGATAGGCGCCAAGATTTCAGAAGATGGATCTACCACGGTTCCCGCACGCACCTTCGTGGACTTGATCAATACGCTTCCCAATCAGCAGGTCGAAATGGAGCTCACCGTGCGGACACAGACGTTAAACGTCCGCAGCGGCTCCTATAATAACGATATTAAATGCATCGACGCGCAGGATTTTCCCCCCATGCCTCCCCAGGACCTGGATGGGGGTCTGGAATTGAACACCGAGGAACTGCGCGAGATGATCAGCCAGGTGACTTTTGCAGCCTCCATGGATGATGCCCGCCCTGTTCTTACAGGAGTCCTCGTTGAAATCGAGGATGGTGAGATGACGCTCGCAGCGGCAGATGGATTCCGGCTCTCCGTCCGCAAAGCCCAGCTCACGGCTCCCGCATCTGCGCCGGTCAGAGCCATTATCCCTGCTCGTGCGCTTTCCGAGCTGGCTCGCATCCTCGGCGATGAGGAGAAAACCGTCATCATGATCCTCCCGCCCAACCGGGGGCAGGTCATCTTCCGCACCAAGAATGTGGAACTGGTTTCCCAACTCATAGAGGGCACCTTCCCCGATTACCGCGGCATCATCCCTGCATCCTACTCAACCCGCAGCATCCTCTCCAAACCCGATTTCCTGCAAGCCTGCAAAGCTGCTGACATTTTTGCACGTGAAGCTGCCCATTCCGCCCGGCTTAACATCGAGCCCGGATCCGATCTGGAACCCGGGCGCGTGGAAGTTTCAGCCACAGCCGCTGAAACCGGCTCAAGCGAGATCCCGGTTGACGCCTCCATTGAAGGCGAGGGCATGGTGATCGCGTTTAATGTTCGCTTCCTCATGGACGTGCTTAGTGCCATTTCCGCACCGTCTATCGCACTGGAAACCTCAGGTTCTTCGGCGCCGGGCGTGATCAAACCTATTGGCAGGGATGATTTCCTGCATGTCATCATGCCAATGCATCTGGGGCGCTAACACCCCCTTGTCAGCCTGCTGAAATACCGGGGAGATGCGCTTGCATCTCCCTTTTGTTTCAACGCGACCACCGTTACAATCGTACCGCTTCGTCCACACTCGTCGGAGGCAGGGACAGTCTATGGCTTTTGAACCTGAAGGCTTCCCAAAGGTTCTCACGCTTTATCTCGAATTAAGCCAGTACCCCATCCTGGCTTCACGCATCCGCGCCCGGATGCGCGAGCAATTGTTCCGGCGGGGGATTGTGTCTCGGGAGGCTTTTGAAGACGAAGCGCGCGTGAAAGCCATCCAATCACAATTCCGCGAAGGCCTCACCGACCCCTTCGCCCAGGAAGCAGAAACCATCTGGGTGGAACGGCTCAGCATCATCCGTGAAAACCTCACGGATTTCTATTTCGCTTACAACCTCCCTCATGATCTCTTCGAAGAGATCATCCGCGACACCCTCGCTGAGCGCGGGCAGGATCAGGATATTGTTCTTTCCATCCATCCAGAACTCGCACCGTGGGATATGCTCTTTGCCCAGGGCGAGACGTATGAAGCGATGCCTGAAGAGGAACAACAACGCGTTAGCCACCACCTCAAAGAGATCAAGGTAGTCCTCATTAAATCCATGCTGTCCGACCACCTCGAGTATGTTGGCATCGCAAAAGAATGGTTCAGCATCAGGGACCTGCAGGATATTCGCAATCTCCGTTTTGGACGGGGTCGCATCGGTGGCAAGGCAGCAGGATTTGTGTTGGCGCACACAATATTGCGCAAGGTATCTCCCCCCGAACTGCGCGAGCGTATTTCCTTCCCCCGTTCGTGGTTCCTGGGCGCCGATGTCTTCTACCACTTTATGGAATTGAGCGGCTTTACCGATCAATTCAATCTAAAGTACAAAAGTGAAACCGAAATAAGGACGGCTTACCCTGAAATCCAGGATCGCTTTGCGAATGCCAGTCTTCCCGAAGAAACCTCCGAAGGTCTAAAAGCGATCATCGAGAAATCGGCCGGTGTGCCTCTTATCGTCCGCTCCTCCAGCTTGCTGGAAGATTCCTTTGGCACGTCCTTTGCTGGCAAGTACGAGAGTGTTTTCTGCCCCAATCAGAAATCCCCAAAGGAAAACCTTAAGGAGCTGGAAGCGGCTATCCGAAAAGTGTACGCCAGCGTCTACAACCCGGACAGCCTTCTTTATCGCCAGCGAAACGGCCTCACCGATTATGACGAGCGCATGGCCATCCTCATCCAGGAAGTCCAGGGGCGGAAAGTAGGTCGTTACTTCCTGCCCGATGTCGCAGGTGTCGCTTTCTCCCAGAATCAATTCCGCTGGAGTCCGGACATCAAGCGAGACGCCGGGTTCATGCGCCTCGTCTGGGGCCTTGGCACACGCGCCGTTGACCAGGTGGGGGGTGATTATCCACGCCTGGTTGCACTAAGCCATCCCCATCTCTGGCCCGAGAGCAGCCCGCAATACATCCAACAATATTCACAGCATGCTGTGGATCTCATCGATCTTGAACAGAATGCGTTCCGCACCCTGCCGGTCAAGTTTGCCATCCAATCGAAAACACCTTACCTCACCTGGCTGTCGCAGCATTACAATCAGGGGCAGTTAAGCAACTTCCTCAGCACACCGCTTGGCGTCGACAGCCGTAACATTGTCCTCTCCTTCGAAAACATCCTCCAGCGTACCAAACTTCCCACCATGATGCAGGATATCCTACGCGCCCTCGAGGATGCCTACGGAAGACCCGTGGATATCGAATTCACGCTGGATCTTGGAGAAAGTGGGAAGGGGAAACCGGACCTCACCCTCTCCCTTCTGCAGTGCCGCCCGCAAAGCCATCTCGCCACCCGGGAAATTCACATCCCGGACGATATTCCCCCCGAGCATTTCATCTTTAAGACGCATCGCATGGTCCCGGACGGGCAGGTGAAGGGTGTGCGCTATCTCATTTTCATCCCACCCGCCGCTTATCGTGAACTCAAAGGAAGCCCTGAGCAAAAGGAGTTGGCGAAGGTGATTGGTCGCTTGAACAAGCGGCTGGAGGGCGAAACTTTCATTTTAATTGGCCCGGGTCGCTGGGGCAGCAACAACCCGGAGCTGGGTGTGCCTGTTACCTACTCCGACATCTTCAACGCTCGGGCGTTGATCGAAGTCGCTGACGGAGCTTCTGCCCCCGAGCCCTCCTACGGAACACATTTCTTCCAGGACCTGGTGGAATCCTCCATCTACCCGCTCGCCCTGGCACTGGATGATCCGGAAGTCGCATTCAACCGGACTTTCCTCGATGAGGCGCCTAATGCGCTTGCCAGTTTGCTGCCCGAGGATGCGGGTTGGGAAACCGTGATTCAGGTGGTGGATGTTCCAGCCGTAACCGATAATGGGTGTGTAACCTTGAGCATGGATGGAAGCGGCCCCCTCGCAGCCGCTTATCTTACGCATTGAAAACAGCAGGTCGAGACAACAGGTTCGCTACTCCTCCCCCGTCTCCCACCCAAAACGGCCGATCAGGGGGACGAAGGCGACCGGTGCAATCTCCTCACATTGCCACGCGCCATTCACGTTCTTCCATCGCTGCAGGCTTTGACTGTATCGCCTTCCGACAGGAATAACGATTTGCCCACCCTCTTTCACAACGTCCTTAATCGGATCCGGAAGGGAGGGGGCCGCAGCGGTGACCATCGCGGCGTCGAACAACCCGCTTACGCCCGACACCACCGAGCCATCACCATCCACAACCTCAATGTTGATGTAACCTAGCTCCGAGAGAACGCTGCGCGCCTGATGTGCAAGCGCAGGAATGCGCTCGAGAGTCACTACCTGCTTCACAAGCCGGCTGAGGATTGCCGCCTGATAGCCTGAGCCCGTGCCCACCTCGAGCACCCGCTCGCGGCCGTTCAACTCCAGCAGTTGCGTCATAAGCGCGACGATATACGGCTGCGATATCGTCTGGCGGTGACCAATGGGCAATGGGGCGTCCGCATAAGCCATATCGCGATACAAATCTGGTACAAAGCAATGGCGGGGGACAGCCTGCATGACCGCCAGGACACGCTCATCAACAATCCCGCGATTCTTTAGCTGCAGGCGGACCATGCGCTCGCGCTGTTTCCGGTAGCCTTTCATCTCCATAAGAACAACCTCACCTTGATTATAAAGGTGAGGCTGTCGAGGACAAATAGGCCTTCGCACGTCTGGGGGGCTCAGCGCGAGATGCGCTCTTCCTTCCAGATGTCAGCTTCGTTATGGTAGCCAGCCTGCTCCCAGAATCCTGGTCGATCTGACGAGACAAACTCCAGACCACGCAGCCACTTGCCACCTTTCCAGAAGTACACGTCCTTAAGGTCCGAACGGCCCGGTATTGCACCGATCACACCACGCAGCGGGTAGCCATGCTCCGGGGAGAGAGGTTGCCCATCGAAATGCGTTGCAAGAAGGAAGTTCTCCGCCATGGCAACCTTAAGTGGTAAATTGGTCGTATAGCCGTACTCACAATGCTGAATCACATAAGCCGCATTCGCTTTGAGTTTTAAGAGACCTTCGTCCACCAGCGTAGTCAGGGTAACCCCTTCCCACAAAGTATCCATTTTGCTCCAGCGGGTCACACAGTGAATATCCATGTGGATACTCGTACGGGGTAGATTGTGGAACTCCTCCCAGGTCAAACGCTGTTCAGATTCAACCTCTCCCCAGATACGAAAGTCCCACTCGTGGAGCGGGGTACGCGACACCGGCCCATAATGCAAAACGGGGAATTTCTGGGTCAGCGACTGACCGGGGGGCATACGTCCCTTGTCCCGATAGTCCCGCTCCTGCTGTCGCCGATTCTTTGAGCTGTTGACCATGCCATCCTCCATATGGAGGGAATTATATCAGCCTGACCCAGGAACAAACCTCGGAATCCCAACGTCATAGAGATGACCGTGACCACCATGAAAGGATTCCGCCATGAAGAAGAAAGGGGTTCTCCCATTGGGCATTGGAGTCATGCTGATCCTCACAGTTTTTATGGTCTGGCATCTCTCCAGCCCCTCCCTCGAAACAGCTATCCTGGAAACACCCACCGCTGAAGCAGCCGAACCTGGGATCGCCCTCACGGTATACAATCAGGGTACAGCGCTGGTACGGGACCGCAGGATGATGTCCTTTGCAGCGGGGTTCAACGAGATTGCATTCCGGGATGTCGCAGCTTCCATTGACCCTACTAGCGTCCTCTTCCGCACCCTGTCCAATCCTGACGACATTGCCATCCTCGAACAGAACTACGAGTATGATCTCGTCGGAGTGAGCGCACTTCTGGAAAAATACCTCGATCAGGAAATAGAGGTCATTACCGATGACGGCACGCGCTACTCCGGTACGCTCCTTAGCGGGCGCGGGGACCTCATCATTGAAGCAAGCAGCGGCCAGGTCACAGTTATCCGCATGGAGCAGGTGCGGGAATTCTCCTTTCCCGATCTTCCTGAAGGGCTGATCACGCGGCCCACACTGGTCTGGCACATCATGGCGGAAGAATCTGGCCCGCAGGAAATCGAGGTGACATACCTTACGGGAGGGATTTCCTGGCAGGCAGATTACGTCCTCTTGCTCTCAGCGGAAGAAGATTCCATTGATATGGATGGGTGGATCACGCTCACCAATCAAAGCGGGGCGACGTTCCAGGATGCCCAGTTAAAGCTGATCGCCGGCGATCTGCAGAGAGTGCCGGAGCCTGGTATGGCTGCAGATGAGATGGTTTTTGCCGAAGAAATGGAAGCCGGTGCCCCCGCAGTTGAAGAACGAGAGTTTTTTGAATACCATCTGTACGAAATTCCACGGCCTGTCACCGTGCAGGACAACGAGAACAAACAAATCGAATTCGTGAGCGCTTCACGTGTGCCAGCAGAAACCTTTTATGTCTACGACGGTCAAGGATGCTGGAGCAATCCCTGGTACTGCTCGTTCTATGGTTACCCACAAACAGACCCCGGATATGGTATCGCGACTGTCCCGGATGTGATGGTGATGCTGGAATTCGACACTGAAAACGTTGACGCCGACCTGCCCCGCGGCAACATCCGCCTATATCAGGAGGATGTGGATGGTGCAGCCCTGCTCATTGGTGAGGACACAATCGATCACACACCGGAAGGAGAAACGATCCGCCTCTATGTGGGAGATGCCTTTGATATCGTTGGTGAAAGGGTCCAAACCGACTTCCGACGCCCATCCGAAAACAGCCTGGAAGAAACCTATGAGATCACCCTCCGAAACCATAAAGACGAAGCCGTTGAAGTGCGCGTGGTTGAACACCTCTTCCGCTGGAGTGAATGGTCGATCCTGCGGTCCAACAACGACTACACCCAGATGGACTCATCAACGATCGAGTTCTCTGTCCGTGTCCCAGCTGATGGGGAAACCACATTGCGGTTTACCGTCCGCTATGACTGGCCATGAGACTTCCCCAAAGTGTAACCTTAAAGAAAAAAGACCTCCCGCATGAATGGCGGGAGGTCTTACGTACATCCATGCTCAGGGCAGATAGAGGACCCGCAAACTGCCGATAGCCTGTCCTAGGAACAGGGAGAGTGTGTCCTCGCCCTCGTCGAAATCCGGTGACTCATAGGTATCGCCCCGCCTTACAAAGTCAGCGGGAATGCTGCGTCCCGTGATGCCTGTATCAGCCGTGATGCGCACCGATGCGTCGCGAGGAATATACACGAGGAGCTCGCCGATGGCGCCGTCCACAACCGTGCGGTAATTGCCTGCGGGAAGCCGCAGAATGGTCTGTCCGATCCCCATGTCAATCATCAGCTCTTCGAGCTCGAACTCGGTCAGATCCAGATCGAGCTGACCTACACCCATTTCTATGTCCATTTCATACCGCAGATCTGGATTCAGATCGATCTCCCATCCCGGATGAGCCTGTGTTCGTGGCGTATCCCAGCCGGTCCACATCCCATCGGCACGGATATCGACGACCTGCACGCCTCCGCTCTCCCGGACACGCGTGTCGATGGCTTCACCCATTACCGTACTGAGGGTTGCCTCGAGCGCGTTGGCTCGACCCTCCTCCAGCGAATCGACGTCCAGGCGCCCTACTGCGGGATCAAGGGAGAGGGTCATCTGGTCATACGCGTCCAGCTCCACGATGAAATTTTCCGTCTCGAGATTTGCCGCATCGGTCACACCAAATAACCAGAAAGCGCCCGCGAACATCGCCACGATGATGGCAGCGGAAGCAATTGCGCCAAGTATGCTCCGGCGTCCAATCAACAGGTCAATGCCAACGGCAATTAAGAGTAACGGCCACATTCGCAGAATGGCAATGAAATCGATCGCCACACCCATGCGGCTCGCCAGTAGCAATCCTCCTGCAGCAATGAGGATCAGCGGTCCGACAATGCCATGGCGCTCATACCGATCACGTTGTTCAGTCATCATCTTCCTCCCTTACCCGCCGGACCAGCAAGAGCACTCCGCCCGCAATGATGATCAGCGGCAAGACAATTTCGAGATCAAACCATAACGGCAGTCGAATGGGCAGCACGCGCAACAGATAGTACAGGCCGACCAGGATGAGACCAGCCCCAAGGACCAGGGTCGTCTTTTGGCTGGACTCAGTACCACCATACCGCAGGTCCTCACCAAGAGCCTGCACCCTTTCAGAAAATTCATCCGCCCCTTGTTCCACCCGCTCTTCAAGAGTGCGCGCCTCACTCACCCCTTCAGCAGGAAGAATAATCCACAGCAAGACGTACAACAGTACCCCGATCCCTTCCGTAAACAGCAGGGCGAAAAAGACCAGACGTACGATCGTGACGTCTATCCGCAGGTAGTCAGCCAGGCCAGCGCAAACCCCTGCGACCATTTGATCGCTGGTTTTCCGTGTTAATCGTTGCTTCTCCATGCATTATCACTCCATGATCCCGCCGCGCGGCGGTCTCCCACGCGAAAGCCGTGGTCAATCCCCGCACGACGCTCCTATTAGCTTTCTGTACGTACAGCCCTCAGGATGAGATAGCCGCCCGCCAGGATAATCGCCACAGGAAAGACGTACTCGAGCAGCGCTACGGCTGCCACCAGAAATAGCAAACCCATCAACCCAAAGATACCCGCAGGAATGAACGCCCAGCGCATGTCGGCGGTCGTTTGAGCAAGGTAACGCATCGCGAGGAACGTTCCGCCGAAGCCCAGAAACATCAAACCGACAGGACCTTCATCTGGGAAGAAAGGCTCCACAAGGACGAGCAGTGCTACGGAGGAGAGTATGCCAGCCGGGATGATAGCCCACCAGAATTCCCGGTTCAGAACGAATATACTCCAGAAAGCGACAGCGATCATCGCAAGCATGAATGCTCCGGCAGCATTGCCGAAACCAAATTCGCTCAGCGCAATCGTGCCGCTGATTCCGATCAACGTGAAGCCTGGAATCACCGCCCACCATTGACTGCGATCCGTGTAGAGCACGTATAGAAAGCCAGCGCCCCCCACAAAAAAGGCCACACCCCAGAACAGCGCCGCAGCTTCAGGGATGATACCCAGGTTCTGCAGCAGAAACAGCCCTCCAGCCGCGATAAGAAGCACACCGAGAATAAAACGCGGTTCGGTTTTCCTCATGATGACTTTCTCCTCAATATGGAATCGAGCAAAATAACGACGCCGGCCGCGACGATGAGTCCGGGCAGGAGCAATCCACCGAAATCTCTTGCGCCGAGAAAGCTGGCAAAGATAGCGAACATCACCAGACTGACCACAATGGTGCGCAGACCTTCGCGCAAGCTATCCCGCAGCGTGCCTGCCATCAAGCCGGATACAATGATGCCCACGCCGACAAAGCCAGGGATCAGCGCCCAGACATACGACCAGCTTTCCCAGTTTCCTGTGAGGTTCTGCCAGTACAGAATACCTCCAATGCCGCCAACAATGAACGCTGGCACAGCAAGCGGCGGTGTTTGTGTCAGGGCCCCCAGCACAAGGAACAATAAGCCGACACCTATCACGATCATCGGCCAGTTGCTTTCCCAGGATAGCCAGGTAAACCATGCCGGCAACAGGCGGCCGGCCAGCAAGATTCCTCCAACAATAACCAGAATCAGGCCTGCAACGAAATTCGAGCGGTTTTCGGTTTGCATCTCTCCCTCCCGTTCTTTGATACGAACATATGTTCGTATTCCTTTCAGGCTACTCCAACATGGCAGGTTCCGCGATCTATCGCAGATCGTACATCTCCTATACGCACAATCCTATCTTTGAGTCGCGGGTCAGAGGAACCCGCATACAACGACCTTGTCCTACGCGTCGAGGTGAACTTTGAAATTATAGATGCCCGCTTCGATTGGCCATAACAACCCACATGTCGTGCACAGGATCCCTTCAGGTCGTTCTTCCATGGCTGTAGATGAGCAGGTCGGGCATTTCCAGAAAGCGGTTCCTGGTCCATCCGACTCTCCCACGGCATGTGAACGGGTAAAGACGCTCGGGGAATACTGCCATAGATCACCACTCCACTGAAGCAGCGCGTCCATGCCCACAAGAATGGATGTCGGCACGGCTTTTTTGAGAACGCGTTGACGGAAATGAGATACCGTCAACTGCCGCTCCAGATGGAACCCTGCTGAGGTCAGCCAGTTGCGGATGGCATGTGGATGGAAATCATAATTAAGGGCGGCAAATTCGACCGGTTCGGTGTCAAATGGATTCCACGCCTGTCGCCGAAATATCCAGCGCAAAATAGCCTTCACATTTCGCTTATTGGCATACTCGAGAACGAACACACCGTCACGTGCGAGGACGCTGCGAACCTGCCTGAGCGCGCGCTGGGGCTCGGCCATGTGATGCAGCGTGCGGATCATCGTGGCACCGTCGAAGACGCCACGCGCAAATGGAAGCCGATATACATCACCGGCCACATAGCAAAAGCGATCACTCATGCCAAGCTTCTTCACTGCCTGCTGGAGTTGAGTGCGAGAGTAATCCAGCAGCACTATACGCTCATATCCCTGAAAGCGCGGGGTGTTCCGTCCAGCGCCAGCCCCGACCTGAAGGAGGCATGTTCCTGTTTCAGGGAGCAACCGCTTCAGCGCGACGGCTTCCACTCGATCTTCATACTCACGCCCGCCCTGTTTCCAAAAGCGGTCCTGATAATCGGAACCCTCGTAATCACAAATGGGTGGGCTGTCCTGATTCATGGTTGATCGATCGGGCATCAATCTATCCTACCTCTTCATGTGAGATGGCTCGATTGTACCAGTATGCAGACCGGTCTCATGGTCTTGCGCCATCCCATTCAGGCGATGACAGCGGCAAGAGAGGACCGGTAGCGACAAACTTATCAGGATTCAAATCGCGATTCGTCGATCAATCTGCGAAGGTCGTCACCGTTGGATTCGGAGTCCATTCTGCCCTGCTCTCGATCCGCCTTATAACGCTCCTCTGCGGCGCTCAACTCACCAGGGGACGCCGCTGGAACCACGGCCCACTTCCCACAGTGAGGACAGCGCTCCAGTTTCCCCACCACCATGTTCATCGCCAGAAAATGGCGTGCATACGGCATCGCGCAGCGTGGGCAAATCGCACCACCAGCAGCGCCATACACGCCCAGCTCAAATGGCGCCCGCTTGCGGCCCGCCAACACAGGAAGTCCCACACCTAACACCGTCATCACAGCAACGAGAATGAGAAGCGGGATCAGGAATCGACGCACTACCTGCCAGCCTTGCTCAGCGCTGACAAAATTGATGGTCCGTTCATCGGAGCGAAGGCGTGTTCCGTCCGTAAGGACACCCTCCGCGGTGATCACATGCACACCGAGCGCAAAATCGCCGGTGCTGAACGAGAAACGGAAGGGAGCTTCGTTGACGGTCGAGAGAACGACCTGATCAAGATAGAAGGTGACCGTCTCAAGGTTGTCCGGCCCGCTTGCCGAGAGGGTAAAACGCCCCTGGATATCGTCCCCCATCCCATAACCAAAATCCCGGCGAAGGCCGAGGGTTAATCCGCCCGCATCTTGTGCCTCGGCCATCGCCGTCGGCACGAGCAGGATGATCGCCGCCAGAAGTCCGAGGACCCAACGTTTTGCCATGATTGTCGTCCTTAGGACCAGCGCGTAAGGATACGTTCACGCTGGAAGAGTTGTGTTGCAAAAAACAACAAGCCAGCATCGATCACGATCATGATCAACGCCATCCAGAGAATCAAGGTTTCATTCAAGAAGAAAAACCCCGTGACCTGTCCGAAAAAAACGGCAAGCAGAGGAAGCATCACCAGGGCAGAGAGCTGCTCGGCGACACGCGGATCCGATACCCGCGATGAAATAAGCACTGCCACACTTACCGCTGCGATGGACAATTCCGGACCAAGCACAAAGATTGCCGTCAGCCAGAGCGGATCCAGAAAGCGCGCCACGACCTCCGGGCTTGTCGCCAGAATGGTAGCTCCCAGAGCAAACGCGAAGAACCCTAGCCATGTGACCAAGACAGCCGGAAGAGAGGCAGCCAGCGCCTTGCCCGTGAGCAGTTCCCACGTCTTGACCGGCGTCGCCAGGACCGGCTCGAGAGTCCGGGTGGATTTCTCACCCACGATGCTGTACGACGCGATTGTTACGGGGATCATTAGCGGCATGAGCATATAAAGAATAAGAAACTGCGAAACCAACCAGTATTGTGCGCACGCACTCTCGGACATGCCCCCACAGATCGCGCCGAACGATGCCGGCATATCGCTGGAAGAGAGTCCGCTCATGGACTCGGAGGGTGCCGTCACAGCCAGCATAATCAATGGGAGCGCTGTGAACATCAATGGCATAAACGCCACCGTAAATAGAACCAGTTTATTCTTGAAGACCTCAGACCACTCTTTACGCACGATCACCCAGACTTTATGCATCCGCATCACCTGCCTTTTCCTCGGGCGAATCGCCTTTGTCTCCAATCAGGTGCAGGTACACATCTTCAAGGGAGTGACGCACCTCACCAACAAATTGCAGGTCGGCTCCAGCCTCAACCAGCGCCCGGATCAGCTCGGGGTTAATCCGCTCAGGCTCGTCCATGCGGACGACCAGTTTGGCATCCATCGTTTCAACGCTGCTAACGCCGGGGTGTTCTCGAACAACTCGTTCAAAGTGCCTTTCAACCTCCCGCAGATGGAAGACAACGATGCGATCATAAAGTTGGGTTCGTAGCGCGGCTGGTCGGTCAACCGCCACAAGGCTGCTGTTGAAAACCGCAATCCGATCACAAAGACGGTCAGCTTCATTCAGGTTATGCGTACAGAGAAAAATGGTCCTGCCCTCCGCCTTCAAACCGGCGATGAACTCACGCACGAGATGGGCGGCCTCGGGGTCAAGTCCGCTGGTGGGTTCGTCCAGGAACAGTACCTGCGGTTCGTGCAACAACGCACGGGCGATTGCCAGCTTTTGGCGCATACCCTTGGAAAAGGCGCCGGCTTCATCATTGCGACGATCCCACAAGCCAAGCATGCGCAGGTAACGCTCAACTTTCCCGCTCACATCCTCAACTTCGCTCATTTCCGCAAAAAAGGAGAGGTTTTTCGCTGCGCTCAACCGATCATAGAGACCCGGCGATTCCGTCAAAATCCCTACGCGTTTGCGCAGCTCGTACCCCTCTTTGGTCACATCATATCCGGCCACAGTCGCCCTGCCTGCACTGGGCGCGATCAGTCCTGTCAGCATCCGAATGGTGGTGGTCTTTCCGGCGCCGTTTGGGCCCAGGAAGCCAAATACCTCTCCCGATTCCACATCCAGCGACAATCGATCAACCGCTACCAGGTCACCAAATTGCTTGGTCAAACCCCTGGCATGAATCATACCCATCCTCCCGTCATCACTCTTCACAGCCCCTATTGATACTTGCTAGCGTCGATCTCGGTTCGGTCCACCATCGGATCGGCCTTGGTCACCTGTGGTCGTTCTGGCGGAGGCAGGTCGGGCGCCACCGGCACTTGCCACGTCCGGCGCGTGTAGATAATCCAGGCGAGGCTTCCCGCGGTGGGCACAAGCAGGGCTGCCTCCGCAGCAAAGGCGCCGTAGGCGGCTGCCACAAATACCACAAGCGCATCCGCAAAAGCATGCCAGAGGATGGCGGCCCCCAGCCAGCTGAACGTGTCCGCACGCAAACTCTGGATGACGATCAACGTCAACGATAGATGCAGCGTGATGGCAAGGAGGCGCTCAAACGCGCCCAGCAGCGCGGCATACCACGGGAGCGACCAATAAGCATCCAGGCTGGCCCGCAATGCGCCAACCTGCTCCGGCGCGACGAGGGTGCTCAAGTCATCCACGCCGCGAACGGCAATCGCCTGCATCAAAGCTGTGAGCGCAAGCCCGCCCAGCAAGACCGCCTCAATCCCTCCATGTCCTGCGCCAAACATCATGCCGCTATCCCAGTCACGGACATCGCGCTTCCAATAACGGAGCACGAGGTAGCGTGCAACCTCCTCGAATACCCCGGCCGACAATCCAAAAAGAACCGCACCGGCCAGGGTGAGAGCCCCTTCCGGGCTGACCCATCCAATGGACAGCGTAAACGGGGAGAGGAGGAACTGGTTGAAGGGGAGGTGCCCCACCTGGGAAAGCACGAACGTCGCGGCTCCAGCGAAGAACATCGCCCAGGGGATCTGCTTCCGCGCGGACAGCCACAAGGCCAATCCTAGCGGGATGGCAATCATCAAGAGCCCATTCAGCACGCGAACAAGAACGTCCATTCTCACTCCCTCGCTACATCCTATCCGAGCACGTATTATAGCCCGCTTTCGATCCAGTGCGGAGGATAGTTGTTTCACGTGCAACATTGCCAGCCCCGCTCATGTTTCACGTGAAACATGACAATCCACCTTCCACCTCCCCCACGGCCAAACGCATCACCTGCGTGGTAGAATCTGGGCGGCAGTACCATTCATCAGGAGGACCCTGTGGAAAAAGAAACCGGCAGTATTGCCGTCAAAAGAGGGCTGGCGCAGATGCTCAAGGGCGGTGTGATCATGGATGTGGTCACCCCGGAACAGGCGCGCATTGCCGAAGAGGCAGGTGCGGTGGCCGTGATGGCCCTTGAGCGCGTCCCGGCGGATATCCGCGCCGACGGTGGCGTGGCGCGCATGAGCGACCCTGCGCTCATCCTGGAGATCATGGACGCGGTTAGTATTCCTGTCATGGCAAAATGTCGAATCGGTCATTTTGCGGAAGCTCAGATCCTTCAGTCGCTCGGCGTGGATTACATCGACGAATCCGAGGTGCTCACACCAGCCGATGAGGCCCACCACATTCTCAAACATGGCTTCAAGATCCCCTTCGTTTGCGGCTGCCGCAACCTGGGTGAGGCGCTGCGTCGCATCGGCGAAGGCGCGGCGATGATGCGTACCAAGGGCGAAGCGGGCACCGGAGACGTGGTCGAAGCCGTGCGCCACGCTCGGTCGGTGAACGACGCCATTCGGGGTGTTCAGCTCATGCCGGATGAGGAGTTGATGACCTATGCTAAATCCATCGGTGCCCCGTATGCGCTCATTAAGGAAGTCAAAGAACTCGGGCGGCTTCCCGTCGTGAATTTCGCCGCCGGGGGCATCGCCACGCCCGCCGACGCATCGCTGATGATGCAACTCGGCGTGGACGGCGTCTTCGTCGGCTCCGGTATTTTTAAGTCCGGCAACCCTGCCGTACGGGCAAAAGCCATCGTCGAGGCGGTGACTCATTACAACAATCCCGCTATCCTCGCCGATGTCAGCAAAAACCTGGGCGAACCCATGGTCGGTATCGGCGTCAGCGATCTCGAAGATCACGAAAGGCTGGCCGGGCGCGGTTGGTGAAGGCCCAGATGGACAGAGCAATCCAGCAGCGCGGGTGCGGCAGAATCAGCACCCGCGCTTTATAATAGATGGATGCGCTCCTTTCAACGGCCCCAAGGGGATGAGGAAGGATATGATCACGATTGGTGTGCTTGCACTTCAAGGCGATGTCCGGGAACACAGAGCCATGTTGCGCGCCATCGGCGCGAAGTCGATGGAAATCCGCCTGCCAACAGACCTGGCCAACGTACAGGGACTCATCATCCCCGGCGGCGAATCCACAACGATTGGGAAGTTGGCCCGCACGTTCGGCCTCATTGAGCCCCTCCAGGATTTCGGGCGAGCTCACCCCGTCTGGGGAACCTGTGCCGGAGCCATCCTGCTCTCCAAAGATGCTCGCCGTGACCAGCCCTTGCTCGGCCTCATGGACATCCACGTCGAGCGCAACGCGTTCGGCCGCCAGGTCGACAGCTTCATCACCGATGTATCGGTGCCTGCGCTAGCCGAACCAGAGCGTCCCTTCCCGGCCGTGTTCATCCGCGCGCCTATCTTCGAAGATGTCGGGGAAAGCGTATCGCAGCTTGCATCGCTGCCCGGAAAGAATGGTAAAAACAACATCGTCGCTGTCCAAGAACAGCACCTGCTGGCAACGAGCTTTCACCCGGAACTCACCCATGACACCCGCTTCCACGAATACTTTGCATCCATGGTCGAGGAGCAGGTATGACTAGACCCTTCGGGTGGCGCGATCTGCCCTGGCTTTACCGCATGCGGCACCGCATGCTGATCCTCGATTCGCGGCGGGCTTATACCCACCCGCCGCTGATGTTGCATGACCTGCTTTTCAATCATGGCGATATCAGCAACGCATACTGCCGCCTGGTCGAGTATGGAGGCCAAGCTCGCAGTAACCGGATTGTCGGGCAGCTTTGTCACCGGCCCGGCCACCGGCACGCTCGCCTCTCCTTCATCGGACCAGAAGACCGCCTGGATCAACCCGGAACCACGGCCCTGCTGGAAGGACTGATCTCGGAGGCCGGTCTGCGCGGAGCCCACATGCTGGTCGCCGACGTGGATGAAGACAATCCTGTCTTCGAGCATCTCCGCCGCGCAGGCTTCGCCATCTTTGCCCGCCAGCGTATTTGGCATTCAACAGCCGCGCCGCTCGAGATAGCGAAGGCCTTCCCCTCGCTCTGGCGCACGGCGTCACCCGGTGACCGACCCGCCATGCAACGTCTTTATGCCAGCCTCGTTCCACCGCTGGTGCAGCAGATCGATCCCGCCCCGTTCACGGATCATCATGCCTATTGGGTTCACTGGCGCGGGGATGCACTGCTGGGAATCCTTGATGTCACGCGGGGACCGCTCGGTGTTCGCCTGCAGCCCTTCTTCCATCCCGAGGTTCAATCCGTCCGTGGCCTGGTCACCAATTTCCTCGCCCATTACAGACCCACACCGGACACAGCTTTGTTCGTTTGCGTCCGCTCCTATCAAGGCGGGATCGGGCTTCCTCTGCAAGACCTCGGTTTTTCTCCCTGCTGCGATCAGGCCGTGATGGTGAGACGCCTCACAGCCGCCGTGCATGAAAACAGTGCGGCGATGTTGCCGACCCTCGATGGGAAACAAGCTGAGGCATCTGCGCCCATATCAAGGTATGATGGATAGGTAGAGATTAGTCATCATGACAATGAACAACATAACCGACAATTTAAACTACTTCCTCGACGCGTTGCCGGAAAAGGTCGCCAAGCGTACGCTTGAGGCAGGGGACAAGAAGGATCTCGTAGAGGTCATTCTCGACCTGGGACGCCGCCCTACGGCACGCTTTCAGAACCTTGGCGAGGTGACTCTCAGCAAGAAGGAAGTCACTCGCGAGATTCTTGAATATGTGGTGGAGCGTCTCGGTGATTTCGATGCCGATAACCGCGCCGGCATTGAACGCACCCTGCATCGCTTCTCCGCCATTCGCAACCGGCATGGCGACATCGTGGGCTTGACCTGCCGTGTCGGGCGAGCTGTGTTTGGCACCATCGACATCATCGAAGATTTCATCAACAGCGGTCGCAGTGTGCTCCTGCTCGGCAGACCGGGTGTGGGGAAAACCACGATGCTGCGCGAAGCTGCTCGCATTCTGGCAGAGACCAAACGCGTGATCATCGTAGACACCAGCAACGAGATTGCGGGTGATGGGGATGTGCCGCACCCCGCAATTGGAAAGGCGCGGCGCATGCAGGTCCGCCAGCCCACACTGCAGCACGAAGTGATGATTGAGGCTGTCGAGAATCACAACCCGGAAGTCATTGTGATTGACGAAATCGGACGCGAGCTCGAAGCTGTTGCTGCTCGCACCATCGCCGAACGGGGCGTCCAGCTCATCGGAACCGCCCATGGGAACAATCTCGAAAACCTGCTGCTTAATCCGACCCTTTCCGACCTTATTGGTGGCATTGAATCGGTTACCCTCTCCGACGAAGAGGCACGCCGCCGTGGCACACAGAAAACAGTCCTTGAACGTCGTGCGGCGCCGACCTTTGACGTCCTCATCGAAATCCAAACGAGGGATCAAGTCGTCATTCACGAGGAAGTATCGGAGGCTGTAGATGGTTTGCTGCGCGGGCGACCGTTCACCCCGCAACTGCGCTATCGTGACGTCGACGGAGACATCCACGTTGAGAAAGCTGCGCTTCCCGGGGGACGCTCGATTAACGGTAGCACGTCAAAACAAAAACAGGGGAAAAACAGACGAAGCCAGAAGGGCCAAACCCCTCCCTATCCTCCTTCTATCCCACAAGCTTCCCGCACCTCGTTGAAACCTATCCGTGTGTACCCCTATGGGGTCGCCCGCAACCGGCTACGCCTGGCAGCGAAGAACCTCAACGTTCCGGCCAGGTTGGTCGATGACCTCGATGATGCAGATGTGTTTGTCACCTTGCGTGGCACGTACCGCAAAGGCGAAAAGGTCGTTAGCCGCGCTGAGACTCGCGGGATTCCAATCTATGTCCTGCGAGCAAACTCTTCCACACAGATCGAACAATTCATCACGGAAATCTTCAATCTCCACACAGCTCCAGCCAGTGATCCCTCTATGGATGCCGGCATCAAGGAAGCGCGTGATGCGATTGAAGCCGTGCTCAACGGCGCTCGGTCCGTCGACCTGACCCCTGCTGCGGCGCACATTCGCAAACTACAGCATCAGATGGCTCAGCAGGCCGACCTGGTCTCCCATTCATCCGGGAAGGAGCCCCGTCGCCGAGTAAGGATATTCCGAAGTTGAGCTACTTCATCACACTCGAAGGCCCGGAAGGCTGTGGCAAATCCACCCAGGCCGCCACGCTTTGCTCCGCGCTCAAACACCGTGGCTATGATGTGCTCCACACCCGCGAGCCAGGCGGAACCTCCATCGGAGAACAAATCCGCCGCATCCTCATGGACATGCACAACACCTCCATGCTCCCCCGCGTGGAAGTGCTGCTCTTCTCCGCATCACGCGCCCAACACGTTCGGGACATCATCCTGCCGCACCTCGAACGTGATGGCGTGGTCATTTGCGACCGCTTCTACGATTCGACTCTCGCCTACCAGGGTTACGGACACGGCCTTGATCTTGATACGTTGCAGACGATTACCTCCTTTGCAACCGACGGTCTGGTGCCCGACCTCACCCTCCTTCTGGATGTGCCCGTCAAGGATGGTTTGCTCCGCAAGCAGCAGGAGGGCGAATGGAATCGCCTGGATGCCTATGATCTCCCCTTCCATCGTCGTGTCCGCGAAGGCTATCTTCACATGGCTGTCGCAGACCCAAAGCGCTGGCAGATCATTGACGCCGCGCAATCGATTGAGGATGTGCAGCAGGCCATTCAGGCGGCTGTCTTTCAATTCCTGGTCTGAACAAGCTTATTAGCGAAGGATGTGGCAGCCGATCGCCCCCTTTTTGACCCTATAATGGAGTTGTCCAGAACCTCGGCTATGTTGAAAGGCCGCATGAATCCCGTCCTTGAACTTGACGATCTCAGCAAGACCTTTAGTGGAAAGAAGGGGCGTGTAGAAGCGCTCTGCGATGTCAACCTCGCCATCTCCCCTCATCAGGTGTTCGGATTCCTCGGGCCAAACGGTGCCGGCAAATCAACCACAATCCGCCTTATGCTGGATCTCATTCGACCTACCAGCGGCCGGGTTCTGATGCATGGCGTGGATGTCCGCAGCAGCCGAGAAGCTGTCCAGTCCATCGGAGCCCTGGTAGAGGATGCAGCCTTCTATCGGTTTCTCACCGCCCATGACAATCTATCCCTTCTGGCCAGGACAGCCGGGCATGACGTGAACCAGGTTCCCGGACTGTTATCGCAGGTCGGTCTCGGGGGGAATGAACACCGGGCTGTGAAAGAATTTTCCACCGGTATGAAGCAACGCCTCGGTATGGCGGCCGCTTTGCTCGGCGATCCCGAAGTGCTCATCCTCGACGAGCCCACCAATGGGCTGGATCCCGCCGGCATGCATGAAATGCGCCAATTCCTGCGAATGCTGGTAGATGAACGTGGGAAAACAGTCATTCTTTCGAGCCATATCCTTTCAGAAGTCGAGCTCATCTGTGATCGCGTTGCCATCATTCACATGGGTCGAATCGTCCGAGAGACATCTGTTGATGAACTCCGGCGTGGCCGCGCTCATCTGCGCGTCGAAGTCGAACCGGTACACACCGCAGCATCGGTCCTCCAACCTCATTGGGTTGTCGAGGTGGAGGCGGTAAAAGAGTCGCTTGGCTGGCTTCGAATTTCTACAGATGAAGGCCAGGCTCCATTCATCCTGCGTGAACTTCTGGAGCATGATATCGACGTCTACCAGATGCATGCCCAGCACCAATCACTCGAAGAATACTTCCTCGAAGCCACAACGGCGGAGAAGCTGGATGATTAATCTCCTGCGCGCTGAGTGGAAGAAGCTTGTCGGCAATCGCATGTTGGCCGGCTTCACCATCTGGCTCTATCCAGTAGGTCTGTTCGCTTTCATCCTCGTGATGGGTGTGATCTTTGTATTCGGGGGAGATGTAGGTGCTGAATTAGGCTCGTCATGGGAAGGTCCGATGCTCACCACATGGAACCTCGTCACGCGCTTTCCAAATGCGTCCATCGGTCGCCTCCCCCTGTTGGCGTTTATGGCTGTCATGGTCGCTGGCGAATATGAATGGGGTACATGGAAGAGCCTTGTTCCTCGCAGCGCCCGCTGGAAGCTATTGCTGGCGAAGATGCTTGCCATGGCGCTCATCCTCGTCTTTAGTATTGGGCTGACTTCACTGATCAGTGGTCCCTTTCGATACACCTTCTCAACCATACTAGGGGTCGAAACCGCCCCCGGACTGCCGTCGGCAGAAAGAGTCACCTTTTACCAGGCATATGTCCTTGAAACGCTGCTCGCATTTATCCAGAGCATGTATCTGGCATGCTTCGCATCCTTGTCTGCGCTACTCACGCGCACCATCGTCGGAAGCCTCCTTCTGAGCTTTGGCCTCTCCATGCTTGAGATGCTATCCCCGATCCTGCTTATGCTATTGAGCCGGATTCTGGTACGGCCAGGCATGGTCAATGCCTATGCCTATTTCCCCAGCTATCTTATTGATAACCTTCGCTCCTGGGTGCTCCACGCTCAACCCGTGTATACCGGTTTCCCCGACTTCAGCAATGACATGGGGGCAGGTGCAACGGTCCTGCTGTTGACGGTGCTGCTCTGCGGGTTCGGTCTTCTTTGCATCTGGCTTTTTCAACGGCAGGACATCACCAATTAACGCTAGATCTGCTCAGCCCGCGTCCCCGCTGCCACATAGGCTATGAGAGGTCAAATCGGTTATACTCAGCCGTGACGGAGGGTTCCCTACATGCTTGAAGAACTGCATGCCCAGCAACGCTCACCTTTGATCTTTGTGATTTCCGGGCCATCCGGGGTCGGCAAGGATACTGTGCTTGAAGCGATGAAGATGCGCCATCTTCCTCTTCATTATGTGGTGACGGCAACTACACGCCCGATTCGCGAAGGTGAGGTGGACGGCAAGGACTATTTTTTCGTCACCCGTGATCAGTTCGCTGAGATGATTGAAAATGACCAACTCATTGAGTACGCCATTGTGTATGACGATTACAAAGGCATTCCCCGCCAGCAGGTGGAAGATGCACTTGCCAGCGGACGTGATGTTGTCCTCAAACTCGATGTTCAAGGCGCTGAGACCATCCGTAAACTCTATCCTGAAGCCGTTCTGATCTTCCTTTCCACGCAGGATGAACAAGAGTTGGTGGATCGGTTAAAAGCACGGCAGACGGAACCCCCCGACAACCTTAAACTTCGCATCGCAACCGCGAGGCAGGAATTAAAGCAAGTTGAAGAATTCGACTACTATATCGTGAATGCTCACAGCAAGCTGGAACACACGGTTGATGTTGTGGTTTCCATCATCACGGCGGAACACCATCGCTCCCGGCCGAGAATCATCCATCCATGACCGACCGAAGGACAGGAACGCCCCGCACGAGTGTGCCCCTGGTTGAGCGTTTCCGACAATATCCCGTGGTATACGGGATCCTCACGCTCACAGTGCTTTCGTATGCAGGTCAAATCCTCGGCGAATTTCTCCTCGGATATGACGCAGTGGCAGTCTATGGCGCAAAATCCAACACTGACATTCTCAACGGACAGCTTTGGCGGCTCATCACACCAGTCTTGGTTCACGGAAGTGGGTATCACCTTTTGGTGAACATGTACTCACTCTATGCCATTGGCCCCGGCGTGGAGAAATTCTTCGGGCACACACGCACGCTGGCAGTTTACGCCCTAAGCGGGATCTCTGGGTCCCTGCTCAGCCTCGCGTTCAGCGATGGCCGTTCCGTTGGCGCCTCCGGAGCCATCTTCGGATTTTTGGGAGCGCTGGGGGGATTTCTCTTTATCCACCGTGATGCGTTCGGCCGTTTTGGTCAGAGCCAGCTACGGCAGATCATCAGCGTCGCACTGATCAACCTCGCCATAGGCTTCATGCCCGGAATCGATAACTGGGGACACCTGGGCGGTCTCATCGGCGGGATCGTGTTAAGCTTCTTTCTTGGCCCCCGCTACAGTCCTGTGAGGCTTGCACACGACCGGGTCCACTTTGTCGACATCCAGCCCTTCAAGCGCATCTGGCCGAGAAGCATTCTTGCCCTCGGTGTGCTCCTGCTCGGCACTGCTCTCACCCTTCTTGGCATCTCATCATAATAAATGGTCCATGATGGACCTCCAGGAAAGGGCTTTTTCCGCATGTGGCATGTCGTCGTGCAGAGCCGGTCATACCTCGGCAGGATTTTCGCCCAGGTTCGATTCTTCTTCACCGCGCACGCGTGGATAGTAGAGGAACAAACCGAGGGCAGAGATAACGATGCCGATGACGAGCCCGAAAACCTGCAGGGGACCGAATGAAATAGCGGGCATCCGCTGGGCGCCAACGCCGATGAAATCCGCCAGGGATGCGGTTGCTGAGAGTACATAGCCGGTGGCAATGAGCCGCATTCCGATGTCCGCGCGCAACGAGAGCGGGCGTCGATTGCGGAAGATGCGGATGACGATAAAACCGCCCAGGGTTGCGGCGGCGAGTCCCACAAGCCAGACGCCGATTTGCACAAAACCAATCACGTCGCTGCGGTTCATACCTATCACCTGCGGGGCAGCGCCAACAACAAAGATAAGGATGCCGGCAACAACAACGATCATCCACAACCGGGCTGCTAACAGCTTCTCTTTCGTGATGGATTGAAACGGCATGCTTTATCCTTCAGGCAACGATCGATCCAGGAGCTTGATCCAATTCGTTCCCATCACAGCTTCGATGTCGACGTTCTTATAACCCCAGCGCTTCAAGATATCGCCAATAAACCGCAGGTCAGCCACGCTGTCAAGTCCCACCGGTACGCTGTCCAAACCGACACAGCCATCAAAATCGCTGCCGAGGCCAACGTGCTTCGCTGTACCGAGTAATTGACAAATGTAATCAATCGTTGCGGCGACATGCTCCAGTGTGACTTCTTCGCGCGGGTGCCCCCGCCGCCAGCCATCTTTGAGAAAGGGATTGTAGAGAACAGTCCCGATGACACCTTCTCGTGCTGCGATTCCCCGAATGGCATCATCAGAAAGATGTCTCTCAGGTGTGCCACTGCTCGGGAGTAGCGCACGCGGGTTTGCGTGAGATGCGATGACGCTTTGCGGATAGCGTTCCAACGCCTCATAGATCCCCTCATCGCTCATGTGGCTTACGTCCAGGACGATGTCATGCTCCGCCATAACATCGAGCAGCGCCCTTCCCTCCGAGCTGAGCGGTCCGGGCTCATAGGTCCCACCGGAATAGCGTGTTCCCGACCAGGCGGGGCCAATGATGCGCACGCCGCGCTCATGCCACCATCGCACCTCTTCTGGCGTCCGAATGGCATCGCCGCCCTCCATACAAAGCACAAATCCAACCTTGCTGGATCCAAGCTCGGCCTCCACGAGATGTCTACCAAGACCTGCGCGCGAGGTGAGTGGGACCAGTTTCTCCGGGTGATCCTCAACGAGCGCAGTGTAGATGTCCAGTTGCCGGTGGTACTGGCGATGCGCCTCGTCTGCATCATCATAGGTGAGGTGCTCCCAATCGTTGTGCCTTCGGCGGGACGGCGTGAGGAAGAGCGTGGCAAAGACGATCTTGACATTCCCGGCCTGCCACTCTGGATACCC
>Ga0272443_10001308_pt1 | contig 37525 bp, 28 predicted proteins | sample SSMAcet12_FD_193581 | JGI IMG/M metagenome (GOLD analysis project Ga0272443, IMG submission 193581) | Marine sediment archaeal communities from Little Sippewissett salt marsh, Falmouth, MA, United States - SSM-Acet-12 | ecosystem: Environmental > Aquatic > Marine > Wetlands > Sediment ...
ACGGCCTTTGGAGAGCTCAAGACCCAGCTCCGGGGTGCCCGCATCGTGTTGCGCAGCAAGACTCCGGATCTGGTGCTCCAGGAGACTTATGGTCTGCTTATGGCCCATTATGCTATCCGAGGTCTCAAGCACGAAGCGGCCCTCAAAGAAGACATCGATCCGGATCGCCTCTCCTTTGTCCATGCAGTCCGGGTGGTAAGGCGAAAACTGCCCATCTATGTCGCTTTTCCCCCCGGAGGACCGGAAGGCATTTCATGACTTGGTCCTCAATGAAATACTCCAGGACCGAGTGATATCAAGCCGCGGCAGAAAAGTGCCCAGAGGAGTCAAACGGAAAATGAGCAACTACAAACTGTGTCCAAGGGCACCCTTGGCCACCCAGAGGATCGATTATGGAAAAAACATTCAGATCCTTAAGTGAACAGTATTGCCTTTAACCCGGTGTCTGTCTTGGTGTGATGCGCAAAATTCAAAAGCGTCGTAAAGCTCTCTAAAGGGTTTCCAGCCCAGTTTTTGCTGGCCTCACCGAACATCCTATGCGCTATCAGATTACATTTGCTCGCCGCGGTCGGGTAATGCGACACCAGCAATTTTATTCCAAATCGATCAGCCACTCGCTCTTGGAGGTATCTCTTGGAGGCGTTGGGGCTTGCCCCATCACTTCCGCCACTGTCCGCCAGTATGAGTAACCGATTGGAACTCGGGTATTGATATTTGCCAAGGCGATCCACCACGTCGCAATGCAGTAAACAGCGAATTCCGGGGTATCTGCGGATTTCCCTACAGTCAGTGTTCGGCAATTTCGGGCCACATCGTGGACTCCATAAGGTGACGTAATGGCCTCGGCTTGGGAGCGGAAATCATGATCCTTGACTTCCTTTGCTTTGCGGCACCAAGTCCGTCCAGGGTTCTTGAAAAGCCCGAAGGGGTGGATCTCAGGTGTCGGGGAACAAGGCCGAAGCATAGCAGGCCATGATGTCCCACGGAACACTCCTTTCGGTCAGGCGGATATGATCCAGCACGTAGAAGCGCCTCATTATCGCATGGGCACGCTTAAAGCCGAGGGCCACTAAGGTCAGCCAGCAGGCCACGAGCCAGGGGGTGACAAGGCTCTCCGGGTCCACCTGGCCGCAGGCTCCCCAGAACCCGGTTTGCTCGGCCTCACGGTAGCTGAGCCCAAGGAGCAGGGTCAGGATCACCGCGTCTACCGTGTATTGGTGGTAGCGGATCAATTGGAATGGCAGGAGAGAAAAGGTCTTACCGGAGCGATTGCAAAAGGCCCTGGCGATGGGGACGAGTTCCTTTTTATACGTGGGGGATAGGTCAATGGCGTACCGCTTGTACGGGGGTGATCTCTCGGTAGCAGTCGCTTTTCCCGCAGATGGGGCAGACAGGGCCTACGTAAGAGAAAACATTGATTTCCCGGGAAAGGAATGCGTTCTTGTATTCCCAAATGGAGTCGTAGGTGTTATGGTAGACAAGCTGAATTTTTCAGCACCTTTCCCACAAGGGAGCACGTTAGGTTACCATGCCATGATGGTGCTCCCTTGTGGTGATTGGTCAATTTATCAAGGTCAATTTCTTACCTCGTTCATTTGCCTCCCTTCATACCACCGATCAAAAGATTTTGGCAATAGACCTCATCAAACTCCTTCAATAATGAAGGAGATAACAGAGGTCGTCTAATTCCGGCAATCCGTTCATGAGGAAGCCTTCGAGACCAACCCGAATCGGATCAAGGGGAATACGCCCCGGACGCCAAAATTGCCGGTGGCCGCATGGATCAACAGGCCGTCGATTGATGATGAGAGGGTCTAATTTCTCCGAACAGGTGTCTCGTTTTCATTGACACGTTCCGGGGCATTGAGGCTGTTATGTCGCGAATTATCAAAATGATAGCTAATGCTTTCATTGGATCATGGGTAGCCAGAAATAATCATTCTAAAGATTTGTCCTTTAATCCTACTCCAATTAAAGGAATGTTTGAGTTGTTGAAAAGGATGAAGGGTGATACTGATACTAGAGAGTTCTACGGTTATCCGATTTTTATTCTAAGCGCTGGATGGCGATCTGGTTCAACACTTCTCCAACGTCTTATCATGTCGGACAGAAGTGTTTTGATTTGGGGAGAGCCATTCGATCATTGTAATCTAGTTCCCTCACTAATGTCTGGACTAAGTGCTTTTTTACCTGATTGGCCACCAGATGAGTATTTCTTGAGATCACAAGAGCAGCATGTTTTACAACAAAATTGGGTAGCTAATTTGTATCCTAGCTTGGGAGATTTGAAGTCGGCCCATAGGGCCTTTATTCAACGTCTTTTTCAAACACCTGCAGAAAAATACGGAGTTAGTCGATGGGGAGTAAAAGAGGTTCGTTGGGGCATAGAGGAAGCTCAATATCTACATTGGCTTTTCCCTGATGCTCGATTTCTATTTCTCTATCGGAATCCTTATGAGGCCTATCGCTCATACCGAAAAAAGAGGGGAAAGTGGTATTTATCATGGCCAAATGCGCCAATTTTCACGCCAACTGCATTTGGGTGTGTATGGGCCACATTGACAAAAGGCTTTATTTCCGGCGCCAATACCATTGGAGCCAAAGTGATATCATATGAAAATCTTATAAGCGGGAAAGTCAGCCTTGACGAAATATCCGCATATTTGGGATCTCATATTAATCCAGATATTTTAAACATTAGTATTGGAGGTGCTAAGGCCATAGATGAAACGGACATAGACATTACATTCTTAGATAAGTACTTGTTACGAAGAGTAGTTGGGCCATTGGCGAAATCGCTGGGCTACTATGGATAATTGTTATGAAGTTTAGTCGCTTGCACAATTATTGTCAAAATATTTTTTTAGATTAATTAATTAAAAATATACAATCTCAAAGAGCTAATTTAATAATTGCAGTGATCTCATGGTAATAAAAGTCAACCGACCCCATAAACACATACGTGTTTTTAGCTCGCCCGCGTCTTCCGGTACAAATCCATATTTGAACCTTTTTTATTCAGCTATGAATCTCTTTGGTGTCAAATGGATGGGTGGTTGCAACAATAATAACAAATGGTTGATTGAAAATTCCAGCATAATAGATGTTATTCATCTGCATTGGCCGGAAGACAGGTGGCGCTATAGCAGACATCAAAATATCAATGTCCTACATGGCTTAGCTGGTTTTTGGCGTTATTTACACCTTGCAAGACGGGTGGGTATAAAAATCATCTGGACAGTCCATAATCTTCATCACCATGAAGGAGTTGATTGGGCAGATAAGATTGGTTACTGGTTCCTGGCAAAGTATGCATCTTTGTTGATTTGCCATAGCAATTATTCAAAAAATGAGATCCTAAAGCGATGGTCCCCTCAATGTAAAATCGTTGTAATGAAGCATGGTAATTATGATGGGATATACCCCGATCCACAGCCGAAGGAAGAAGTGCTGCGGCGTTTGCATCTTGATCCAGGGAAACCAACTGTATGCTGCCTTGGGGCTATTCGGGCTTATAAGGGCATTGATATTGCCGTGCAAGCTATTACCGAACTTAGTGGCGGAGTGCAACTCATTGTAGCAGGTCAGCCACTTCAAAAATTCGAAATCGATAGCATAATGCAACAAGCCAATAATAATGATTATATCAAAATTATTCCTAAAAAAATCAATGACCAGGCCTTCTCAAATTTTGTTTCTGCCAGTGACGCCATGTTGTTGCCATACCGTAAAATAACCGGAAGTGGCGCCTTTATGGCCGCAGTTACATTAGGGTGTGGTGTAGTGGCATCTGATTTACCATACTTCAGGGAGATGCTTGATGGGTTTGAACTTGCAGGTGAATTATACAGTCCGCAGACCCCTGATAGATTAGCAGCAGCCATCAATAAATATATTAGAATCCCACAAGAATTGAGAAGCGCATCAGCTAGAAAACTTGCAGATAAGTGCAATTGGTCTGAAGTTGTAACTCCAGTAGTTGAAGAATTGAAAATCTTATTTGGTAAAACTTACTGATGAATCTAATGTGGCCTTGAATCAATTAAATTTGTTGTTTGTTCAGAAAGGTGAGTGTGTTGGAAAACAGATATAAAACGACAGGAAAATCACGTAAGGTTCTTCTGATTGCCCATCAATTCCCACCCAAAGGTTGGAGTGGCGTCCATCGCACCACAAAGTTCGCTCGATATTTACCGCATTTTAACTGGATTCCGTTGGTATTGACTTCAGAAAAATCTTTTCATCCCATACCAATGGATGCCTCATTGGTCAAAGAGGTTGAGCATGTCCTAACGAACACGGCCAACATGATGTCGCACGACGATTTTATGAGTCTGTGGCGGGCGATTGGAACTCTATTCTGGCCGGTGTTGCGAATCATGGGGAAAAATCCGGAGTCATTTGTGCAGGGGGTGCGCTGGCGATATAGCCAATGGCTGAGCCCCGATCACGCCTGCACATGGATTTTACCGGCACTGTGGTGTGGCATTAGAGTAGTTAGACGCCAACGGCCGCGTGTTATCTACGCGACGGCACCGCCATTCAGTTCCCTGGTGATCGGGGCGCTCCTATCCAAACTGACTCGATTACCCCTTATTGCTGATTTCAGAGACCTGTGGATGAGCAATTTTGACCGCCGTCCGGTTGCCAATTTTCGGAAATGGACCGATCCGCGGCTGGAACGTCTCTGTGTCTCCCAGGCATCTAAAATTATAACAACTACCCACTTAAGCGGCCAAACATTATGCGCCAATTATCCAGACATTCCCAAGGAACGGTTTTGTACGATTTACAATGGCTTCGATTCTGCAGATTTCCCGAACCCAGGAAATACCCTAGCAGTCAGAGATTATATGCTGATCTGCCATGTGGGCTCCTTGTATGGCAAGCAAACTCCTGAGCCGTTTCTTAAAGCCTTAGATCTGGCCTTTCAGGAATATCCGGATATGCACCATAATCTTCGGGTTCGATTCGTTGGAAAAGTTGAACAATTTCAATCCCTGCTTCAGGACAGGCAATCAAATGTCTTTGTAGAGGCAACCGGACCGCTGCCGCATCAGCAAGCTATTGAAAATCTCCTTAGCGCTGATGTCCTGCTGCTAATCATTGGAATCGGTGGAGAAGTCGTTGTGCCGGGCAAAATATTCGAATACTTTGCAGCCCGGAAGCCCATAATAGCATGTGCGCCTACCGAGGGAGAAGCCGCATCATTGCTTAGAAGTCATGGTAGCTGTACGATCGTGAACCATAGCGATGTAGAGAAGATCAAGAACGCAATTGTCTGCCATTATCAGCGGTGGTCCAAAGGTGACGGTGACACCAAGGTTTTCAGTGACGCATTCATCAACCAGTTTGAACGTCGTGAACTAACCAGACAGCTTGTGAAGTTATTCAATGAGTATGCCTGAACAAGCAAAGCAACATCCCAAAGAGGCTATCGCGGCAATTATGCCGCTTTACAATAAGCGGAATTATGTTTTGGAGGCCATAGAAAGCATACTCCGACAAACACGGTTGCCGGATGAAATTGTAATTGTTGACGACGGATCCACGGATGGTTCGGGGGATCTGGTGAAGGCCCATTGTAGAAACAATCCTCGAATCATCTTGATACGGCAGGACAATCAAGGCCCCGGCGCCGCGCGAAACGCCGCCATTAACGCTTCTTCGGCGCCTCTTTTGACATTTTTGGACGCGGATGACAAATGGTTACCAGAACGCGTTGAAAAACAAGCAGGTTTTATGGAGCATCATCCATCATGCATGTTTAGCTTTACTGCTTCCATCGGTTTTAATGAGCAAACCGGCGAGACCTGGCATACACCACTTATAGAAGATATGCCGGTCGATGTTTTTATCAAAAAGGAGTATTTCCCCCAGCGCCGGTACATTGCCACGAACTCCGTCATGCTGCGCAGAAAAGTGCTCGATAAGGTAGGAATGTTCGACCCGACACTTCGAACCAGCCAGGATACAGATTTATGGCTCCGAATTATGCTTCGGTTCGGGTTTACATATATCCCGGAATATTGGGTGTGGGTTCGCCGCGGGTACCCGCAGACAGTTGCCACGATGGAAAAAAGACGCAACGGGAATCACCATTTCTTTTTAAAACACCGATATACCTTTGGGAAGGGGCTTTGCGGACAGGCCGTATGGCGGGCCGGATATGCCTCTGTATTGCGTGGAAACGCCATCTGGTATTTCAAGCAAAAAATGGGGCTAAAAGCAGCGGCAACTCTTGCCAGAGCCGTATATCTCTGGCCGTTTTTCAATCCTTCCAGGGTATCTAAATCAATGATGGAATATTCACTTGGATCGGCCGGCTATGACAAATCCGTCGCCTTTTTTCGGAAACTTATACAGAGAAAACAATGAGTTTTGAGGACTGAGTTTTCTCCTACTGTTGCTCCTCCCTCCATGTCGAAGATCCGGCGTCGGGACTCTCTGCTCCAAGCTCCTTGCTCTAAGGTTTTTTGACACAGACACACACAGAGGTTTGTTCGAGCGACCTGTTCGCACAAAAGGGATCACCCTTCGGGTTTTTGGATATACTCAGCTTCATACAATTGCATAACTCATCACCATCGAGGAATTTTCGATACTCCAGTGCACACTTTTTATTGCCTAAGCAAAAGTCCTTAGCCATCTGCTGTTGTACGTGTTGGTCTGTGTTGGTCCGTGTCTAAATAATGAGAAATAAATATTATGATAAAGAGAGTTGACGCATGAATGAAGAAACCAGACAGCCCCATGTTCTGCACATTTCAGCCCTCAAATTATGGGGCATGAAGGGTAATGCCGGTATGTGCTGCCTTCAAGAGACCCTTTCAGGCCAATTCACAGCTGGTTACCGAATTTCGGTCATCGTTCCAGCCTACAGTCTCTGGGACAACGGGGTTACACCAATAATACCCACCTCGACTGCCGACTACGATGTGTATGTGGCCCCCTGCCGATGGATGCCCATGGCAAAGCGGGTACGATCTCGATTAGACCGCTTGAAAGGAAATATTCTCCCTTTTGTCATTGGATGGTTTTTCGGCGTATCGAGGCTGATGCTGCTGACCTTGAGTCTGTTTTTAACCGCTCGAAAAGTCAAAAAAAAACATGGCCTGAAATTTGATATGGTCTACGCCCATAACCAATGGGCGGCGCCTGCGGGTTGGCTTCTCGGAAAACACTTCGGTGTTCCCAACATCTCCCGGCTTTACGGAACATTTCTGGCCGATTTGATGAAAAAACCCCTGGTTTGGCTCCGCTACCCAATTGCCGCCGCTGGTTTCTTGGTACCTCATGACCTTCTGATCTGCGCCAACGATGGAACACGGGGGGACGAGGTCGCCAGGAAACTGGGGATCAAGTTGGATCGTTTCCGGTTCTGGCAGGATGGCGTCGATGACCACCCGCACGCTGAGTCGCCGTCCCGGGAGATATTTCTCGAAACTGCACCGTCCTGCCTACGCAAAGAGGCCTTTTGGATACTTTCATGCTCTCGTCTCAGCTATTGGAAGCGCATTGACCGAATGATTCATGCCCTGCACCATGCGCGAAATCAGGGCGCGGATTGTCAGCTCGTTGTAGCGGGCGACGGGCAGGAGAGACAGCCACTGAAGGAATTGGCGGAACGATTGGGCGTGGCAGACCAAATTGGCTGGCTTGGCGCTGTGCCTCATGCTGAGGTTCCGAAATTGATGGATCTGGTGGATATCTTCATGATCACCAATGATGTAACCAATCGGTGCAATCCACTTTTTGAAGCCATGAGAGCCGGTTTGCCTGTGGTCTCCATTCGTGATACGTCAACAGCCGATCTGCTTAAAGAGGAAGAAAACGCTCTACTGGCGAACCGTGACGACACGGAAGCATTGGGACACCATCTGGCAACCATTTGCAATGACCGGGCACTGGCTGCTCGGTTGCGCGATCAACAGAAATTGCAGGCAGATTTATTGTGGAATTGGGAACAACGGATGGAAGTGGAGATTACAGAATTGCAGAAACTAATCGATATGAATCCATCTTGAATACATCCAGTGCGTACGCAATTTTTCCAATAAAACCACACAGGCGTATGAAATAAATATGATAACTACAGTCAACTTAAAGGAGGCCATATAAGTTGATTAACGTGACTATAGTAGTAGGTACTCGACCCGAAGCTATAAAAATGGCTCCCGTTTATCTTGCACTACGTCAAGCCCCCGACATCAAGGTCACACTTCTGGCAACAGCTCAGCACAGGCAAATGCTGGACCAGGTACTAAACGTATTCAGCATCTCTCCGGATATCGATCTGAATTTAATGAAGCCCAACCAGAACCTAGCAGAGCTTTCTTCAAGTTTACTAACAGGTGTTCAACGGGTTCTGGCAGAAACACGCCCGGATGTCGTCCTTGTGCATGGTGATACAGCGACCTGTCTGTTTGCGACGTTAGCCGCCTTTTACGAACAGATCCCTGTTGGCCATGTGGAAGCCGGCCTTCGGACATACGATTTTGATGCCCCTTGGCCGGAAGAAATGAATCGCCGTTTGACCGATCCAATTTGCCAATGGTGTTTTGCACCCACTCCGGGTGCTGCCGAAAATCTTCTGGCCGAGAAAATCCCCGAAGATAGGATTCATGTTACTGGAAATACCGTCGTTGATGCACTATTTCTGGCTCGTGAAATCGTGAGGAAAAGGTCAGTAGATGTACCTGGCCTGATACCTCGTCATATTGACGGTCAAAAGCTTATTCTGGTTACTGGTCATCGACGGGAGAGTTTCGGCAGGCCTTTTGAAGAATTATGTCTCGCGTTGCGAGATATAGTTCACAAATACAAAAATGTATCTGTTGTTTATCCAGTACATCTAAACCCGAATGTTCAGAAACCTGTCCACAAGATATTAGGCCGGGAAACGCGTATTCATCTCATTTCACCCATAGAATATCTGCCATTTGTCCATCTCATGGATCAGAGTTACCTGATTATCACGGATTCGGGTGGAATTCAGGAGGAGGCACCATCACTAGGCAAGCCGGTTCTGGTTACCAGAAGCGTTACCGAGCGACCCGAAGCCGTAGAAGCGGGATTGTCGCGCTTAGTAGGGACTTGTCGCGCCGCAATAGTGGATGAAACATCAAAGCTACTGACAGACAATACAGCATATAAGAAAATGGCTAATGGTAAAAATCCATATGGTGATGGACAGGCAAGTAGTAGAATCCTTACAAAAATACGTAAAAGTTTTTAAAAAAATATTAATATTATGAAACGTATGGAATAACACTATTTTATAGATGGGATATGCTACTAATAAGGAAAATATTACAATCCAAACGTGATAAGTTTATATTTAGGTTCGTGCTAAAAAATTTTTCTGGATAAATATTTTCAGTTTGATTTTAGAAATTTTTTAATAAATAGAGATTATTTATGCCATTACGGACTATTTTATTTTCTTCAGTTTTTATTTGTTTTGCTTTTGGCGCTTTTTTTACACCTTTATTTGGTATTCTTGGCTATGTGGCACATTATATCATTGGAGCTGAAAAACAATGGTGGCATGCTCCTTTGAACCCATTGGGCATACGATATTCTTTAAGCTTCGCAGTTTTAACTGCTGTTGGAATCATGTTGCATCGCAATAAGTTGAAGTTCAAAAAGCTGCTTGTTAGGCAGGAAGTTTTAGCACTGATCATGCTTTTATTGCTTTGGATGCTTTATTTTATTAACCCAGAGACTGTTGGCCGGTATGTTGCTACGGATCATCCAACCATTAAAATAACAAAAGCCATGATCTTTTGTTTAATGATGACCCATGTTATAACCCGTCCCAAGGATCTTGACAAGCTAATGTGGCTGTTTGTCGTGGGTTCTTTACTTTTGGGAATGCAGGCATATGGGTTGCCGCGGAGTGCTTTTATGGGGGGGCGTTTGGATGCGGTTGTCGGCGGTTCAGATTTCCTGGATGCAAACGCCCTGGCGGCATTTATGGTGGCAGCGTCGGTTATTGCCGGAACAGTGTTCATGCGGGCTTCATGGAGAGGAAAACTGCCTTGTGCTGCCACCGGGGCTTTCTCCCTGAACACGATTGTTCTCTGCCGAAGTCGAGGCGCCTTTCTGGCCCTTTTCGGGGCTGGGATTGCGATTGTATTTATGTCGCCACGCCATATCAGGGGTAAGCTAATTGTCGGGATGGTGGTTGGGGCGCTTGGGATGCTGTACCTGTCTGACCCACAGTTTCTGGAGCGGGTGGCGAAAATTTCTGAGCATGCTGCGGCCATTGCCGAGGGGGGGGAGTCCAGAGACCGGTCAACGATGATGCGTATTGAGGCGTGGCGTGGGGGCATTCAGATGTTTAGGGATCACCCCCTAGGTGTTGGTCCGGGTAATTTCAACCAGTATATAGGCCGATACGCTCCGACCGTCGAGGGGTTGTCGCCCCATAACATCTATATCCAAACGCTGGCCGAACTAGGTTTCCCAGGGATGCTCGTTCTTTTGGGTCTTCTGGGCAATGGCTTATGGACAGTGCGCAACGTTGTACGGATCAGTGACCGCCTGTCGGAGCCGGAGAGGTCGATACTCCAGTGGTCATCCTGCGGCCTGGGGGCGATCATCGTTAGTTATGCAACCAGCGGGCTAACTGCGAACATACTCTACTTTGAGGGGTTCTGGTGGTTTTTGTTGCTGCCTGTCTGCCTGCAGCGAGCCAGTGAAAACGCTCACGAAGCGCTGCTGGCAACAACCCATGAAACTCCTGCTGTGGAGACCGTAGCCTAGCCAAGAGAGTGACGTAATCAGAATATGGAAAATCGGGCAAACAGCAGACATCACGGTTTACATCTGGTTCCGGGGCTCCCCGGTCGACAGAAGCCAAGTTCTCCGCTTGGAAGGAGTCGACCAGGTCTCAGGGGATCATCGTGGCCAGGGAGCCCCGGCCAAGCCTGTCCACTGGCTTTCGCTGCTCTGCTCATCAAGGAGCGTTAACGTGATCAACAAGGACCCAGAATTACCCGAATCATTATTCTTGAAAAACGCTCCGATCATAATCGCGGGTTCAGGCCGAAGCGGGACAACCTGGGTATTAGATGCCATTGCTCGGGCAAATAACCTTCGCACTATTTTTGAACCTTTGAATCCGTTTGGTGTTCCGTCTGCAAAGCATTTTGCAAATCGGTATGTCAGGGACGATGAGGATTTCCCGGAACTTAAGCTCTTTATGGACAAAGTCTTTTCCGGAAATCTTAAGAGCTTGTGGGTCAACTATAGAATTCGACCTGACAGACTTCGTCCAAACATGAACAAACCGGAACCTCTAAGACAGAAATTAGGTTCCTTAAAATACAATTATAAAATTTTTGCTACCAACTACTTAAGATATCATAAGGACAAATCCAAGAGCTTAGCTGTAAAATTCATACGTTCAAACCTGATGCTAGGGTGGCTTAGTGCCAATTACGGAGCAAAAACTCTGCTGGTGGTCCGCCATCCAGGCGCTGTTATTGCTTCAAAGATTCGTTTGGGTGGACCAAATTGGCGATACGAACCTGTCCTGAAACAATACTGCCAGGACCAACAACTGGTTAGAGATCATCTGCACAAATTTAAATGCATCATTGAACGATCATTGAGCCCTGTGGAAGGTCACGCTGTGGTATGGTGTATTGAAAATGCTCTGCAGACTTGCAATGATGAAAGAAATGGCCAGACTATCGTATTCTACGAGGATTTATTCATAAATTCAAATACCGAGTGGACGCGCATTATAAAGTCGCTCGATCTGATGCAGCTGCCTGACGAGGAAATTCTTGTCCAACCATCACAGCAAGTTTCAAAAGAAATGAGGAACAAAATATTTGACTCCAGGCAAGTTGGCAAATGGATGAATGATTTTAGTAAAAAGCAGTTAATCGAACTAGATAGAATACTTAAGATTTTTAATGTGTCTTTCTATAAGGCATTCGAGCCCATGCCAATCCGCAAAACATAGCGATGGGAGTGATAATAGCTATTCGCTTATGTCAATACAGCAACGCTTTAAAGATGTTGCTATCATGAGCGAAAGCGGTCTTTACTTCATAGTCATGAATAAGCTTGTATTTATATCAAAATCCTCTGGATAGTATTGATGTTGTCAGTCTGCCTGAAAAGCGCGTTGGATAACTATAAAATTGAAAACGGTTTATTGGGAACCAGGCAGAGGCCCTTTCACGTATGCAGTTTCGAGGAAATTTAGAAAGTGTGCAACACTCAAGTTGCCTTAGTACTTACCGAACTGCGGGCTGGAGGAATGGAAAGAGTGGTCGTGCATCTTGCCTCGGGTCTAGCTGAGCGTGGTGTTTCTGTATTAGTAGTCTGTTTACAAAATCCTGGTGTTCTTGCTTCGGAGCTTGTTGATTCGAAGATAAATTTGATAGCATTAAAAAGTTCAAGAGGGAAAGATATCTCGGCTGCCTGGCGATTGAGAACCGAGTTGTTGCAGTTTAGACCATTGGTTATCAGCGTCCATGATTATACAAGTCTTCCCTATTCCATTTTGGCCAACCTGTTAACTTTCAAATCATCGCCTGTCCTGTTCACGGCCCATGGGCTTTTGTTTGAAGGATTTGAACCTTTAAAAAGACGTCTGCGGTTCTTTTCCAGCTTTCTCACCGGCATCTCAGCCGTTTCGGAAAAGGTCGCACAGCGCCATCAGAGATATTTGAATTGGCAAAAGCCGATCACATTGATTTCTAATGGTGTTCCTATTTTTGAGCGATCCATGGAGCTCCATGACAAAGTTCGTGAGGAGCTGGGCTGTCCGGATGATAAATTCCTGTTTCTGGTCGTAGGTAATCCACGTCCGGAAAAGGGTTTTGAGGATCTCTTGGATGCCGTGGCGTTGTTGCGTAAGAACCATGATCATTTTCTGGTTGCTGTCGCCGGAACTTTGAGTGACAGCAAATATTGCCAGTCACTGCTGACTAAACTGGAAAGCCTGGAGTTACAAAAGCATTGCTGCTTTCTCGGTTTTAGAGATGATACTCTTGCCCTGTATTCCGCTGCTGATGCCTTTGTCCTGTCCAGTCGCAGTGAAGGTCTGCCCATGGTGATCCTTGAAGCGATGACCGCAGGTTTGCCAATAATAGCAACTTGTGTGGGCGGCGTTCCTGACGTCGTTGGGGATAAAGGACTGTTAGTTCCGCCGACCGATCCGAATAAACTCTCTTCTGCCATGCACCGGCTCATAGTTGATAGAAAGCTGGCCAGGCAATTAGGTAATGCAGGGCAAGTCCATGCGAAAGAAAATTATGGCGTCGATAGTATGGTTGAAAATTATATCGCTTATTATAAGGATGCGCTGAGGCTTAAACAGAAGTACTGAGGGGATAGTACTGAGGAGTGAGGCCTGAGACATACCAGAGATCAGAGGTCAGAAAATGCAGATAATATTTGATAATGATTTGAAAGTCTATAATAAAACATATGCTTTGGCTATATTGACCTATCAAATAAGCAAATCATAGCCTTTGGAGGAAAACCAAATATGAAAGTCTTCCCGTTCAGTTTGTAGCAATCTGAGATAAGCTTGGGCGAAAAGACGATACCAGGCTCATTATATTAGCAAGCTTACCGATTTCTATGGGGAAAACAGCAAAACCGATACATGGCTTGATTTTGCAACGGACTGTGGATATCTCGATGCTTCAAAACATCAAAGCCTTACTGCTTCATTCGCAATCGGAGAGGCCGCACTTCTTCTCTTTCGGTTGCACAGGATCTGAAGAAACCTTTTTCGCTCGGCTATTTAAGGATGTTTCAACCGATATTCGTTCCAATCTTTTGGGGACAAGCAGGCGATTCAAAATTTCAGTTGGCCTTCGTGTAGTCCTTTTTCTCACGATAGCGTTGGCATGCGCCCAGGACAGCCCGGCAAATGAAAATGGTTATGCTCAGCTGACAGGCAGCGTTTTCTTTCCAGAACCCACCAATCCCTTCAGCCCGCCCAGAGTTAGTGAGCTGAAGCTGCCCGATATTTCTGGTGCAAGAAGCGTCTGGGGGGCGACAGGCAGAGATACAAGGGGGCACATCTGGATTGGAGTCAGCATGAGTGGCTCCCGAACGGGCGCCCACCTGCTGGAGTATGACCCCGGATGTGATTTATGGACGAATCATGGAAGCGTTATTGATCACCTCAGTAGATCAGATGGGATCGGACAGATGAAGATTCATTCGAAAATCGTCCAGGCCAGCGACGGTTGGCTCTATTTTGCATCCATGGATGAAGAAGGAGAAAATGCTCAAAGCTCTACCTTGCCAAAGAATGGCGGGCACCTATGGAGAATTTTCCCGGGGAAAAAAAATTGGGAGCATCTCTTTTCAGTTCCTGAAGCCATTATCGCAGTCAGCGGTGTCGGCCGCTATATATACGCCCTTGGATATTGGGACCACGTACTTTTTCGGTATGATACCCAAACGAAACAGAGCCGGAGAATTACCGTTGGTTCATCTGATGGCCACGTTTCAAGAAACTTCCTGGCCGATATTCGTGGACATGCCTTCGTTCCTCGAATTATGAAACAAGTTGATGGGACCTGCTCGGCTTACTTGGTCGAATACGACAATCAACTGAACGAAATAGGGGAAACGGTGCTCGATTACTATCTGGGAAAAGGGTCTCCTGAGCAAAATCACGGAATCGTCGGTATCGCCTACCTTCCAGACCACCGGATGATGTTTACAACCCATCTCGGTCAGCTTTATGAAATCACCCCAAACGATTCAGGTCCTGCCCTGGTTCAAGCGATGGGATGGATTCATCCATCAGGAAGTGTATATGCGCCCGGGCTTTATGCATTAGGGGGCAATACATGGATTGGATGCATCACTCAACGCGGACAGACATTCGAATGGGTGGTGTTCGATTCTGCGAATCCTACCAAACCCTCACAGGCATTTCCTATCGAATTGGGTTCTCTTCGAAGCGTTCTGCTGTATGGCTCGATCACGACTGATGACGCTGGTAGGATATACGCTGTAGGATGGGCATCCGGTGGACCGAGGCCCCTTATACTACAGATTACACCAGCACATTAATAAATGAGTGTTCTGTTATGCCCAGTCGGTAATTGAAGATACTATCTTTTTCATACTGCTTTCCAAACCATGCAAACCCAAACTGGGGTATTTTTGTTTACCATCGCCTTTCAGCAATAGCGCGGAACAATGAAATGAAAGTGTGTGCCCCGATTCCATGGTTTCCCATAGTGTCATCGCGCAACGAAAGCCAGGGGCCTGTCGTTGGTGAATGGAACGGATTGACTGTATATCGACCCAAGTTTTTCTATTTTCCAAGGATACTAAAAAATTACGACGCCCAGCTCTATGCGAGGGGACTACGGCAATGGCTGCAGGAACTTTGCAAGTCTTGGAGGCCGGACGTACTGGATGCGCATTTTATTTGGCCGGATGGAGTTGCGGTTGCCGCACTGGCACGAAAAGTGGGAATCCCCTATGTTATCACCCTCAGAGGCAAACTGTATGAATGTCTGCCAATTCCGTCGCAAAAAAAGCAGTGTGAAGATGCATTAAAACATGCGTCGGCTGTTATCAGTGTTTCAGGCCCCATGGCGAATGAAGCATTTAAGCTGGGTGTTCCAAAAAACAGGATTTTTATAATACCTAATGGTATTGACCGAATGCGCTTGCGGCCCGGGAATAAGGAATTGTCACGGCAAAAATTGGGGTTGCCTGAAAACCGGCGCATTCTTGTCACCATTGCCCATCTGGGCCACAGAAAAGGGCACAAAGAGGCTATACAGGCTTTGGCCGGCCTGCCAAATGATGTGCAACTGGTGATCGTTGGCGGGGCCGCCCAGGGGGGCAATGCGGACATTCTGCGAGATGTTGCCGCAAGATTCGACGTTTCGGATCGGTTGATACTGCCCGGGCCTCAACCCTATGAAAAAATTCCACTGTATCTCAACGCCGCCGATGCCAGCGTACTGGCATCCTACCGCGAAGGCTGTCCGAATGTCGTTTTGGAAAGCCTTGCATGCGGGACGCCGGTAGTAGCATCTGATGTTGGGGCGGTCAGAGATATTTTGCCGGAGCCGGAAGTCGGACGAATTGTCCCGCCGCAAGAGGTGGAACCGCTTCGTGGGGCGCTTGCGGATGTTTTAAACAGAGACTGGGATCAGAAGGAGATTGTAAGAGCGAGCGGGGTAAAATCGTGGGATGAGGTGGCTAAAGACGTACAAAATGTATTTTGTAAAGTGCTGCGGACTAAGGGTTAAAACTCATTTTATTTGGATCATTTTGTGGTTTTTGGGCATATCTTTAGACATAATCGTTTTTGACTGCTTCGGGGGCAGTGCTGAGGTTGTAAAGCTTCGTGCAACGGCAGATATATGGCTCTCGGATGCGAATGCGCAGGAGCGCAACAGCAGTAGCGGGATATATCCTCGTCTTAAGCTCAAATCCATCCAGGAAATGGCGGCCATTCGCTTTGATACGAGCCCCATTCGAGGCAGGCAAATTGTCTCTGCGCGGCTTTTTCTGCATCCATTACAGTCGAAAAATCAACTGCGTTATATACGAATCTCTACCATCAACCAGGACTGGGTGGAGGGGGGTAGCCGAAAGGCTTATGGATCGGGCAATGGCGCCACCTATAATTATGCCGACTATATGAGCAAAAAACCTTGGGCCTGGCCAGGTTCCCAGTTCTGCGATGTCACGTTTTCCTCCGGTCGAAGTTTAAGCTGTTGGGCGGAACGTCGCGAGGAAAAAGGCGGGTGGATATCGGTGGAAGTGGACCCCAATATTGTCATCGCCATGACGGTTGGCGATTCAGACGGTATGGCAGTCATGGATGGCGGGACCCTCAGGCCATTTGACAATTATATCCACAGCCGGGAATCCGGTCCTTACACACCTTATCTGATGGTTACGGTTGGGTCGCCTGTTCGTATGGTTCCAGGATTGCCCATTATAACCGTCACACCAGACCAGGATCATGCCACAGCCCAGGACGGGGCTATCCGTATCCAAATAAAAAATGACCCGACGGCCTTTTGCTGGAAGGTTAAGGTAAACGGCCGCAAACTGTTTAGATGGGAGGTTCCCCATCCCGGGAAGAAAGAGGGCGTGGAGTTCAGTGTTTCCGATCTTCCGTCGGGAAAGCCTGTAGACATCGAGGTCTGGGCGATTTCTGCATCCGGAGATGCCGGCAGGATTGCAGAAACAAAAGGAATGGCATCATCTGCGTGGAATGCCGGTATTTCTTTAGATAAGATTCTACCGCCATGTGGAAAAAATGAAGCGAAAGAGACTGGCCCTGTCATGGATGTCTGGGCATTTCCCGCACTTGTAAAGTTGAGCCCCTTGGACGCAAGACCGCTTCATCAGGATATTGGATGGGATAAATCGATCCGCAAAGCCAATGCTGTTTGGAATGGTAAGCAGGTGAGACTTTTTGGAATTCGCGGGGAATATGTGGATCTTCAGATCTGTATCCAAGCGCTAAAGGGAAAGCCGGTGTATTTTGAAATTTCGCCCGAACCGCTCCATGGGCCGCATGATGCGGTGCTGAAGGTATCGGATATTGAGATATATAAAAATTGGTACGCAAAAACCAAGACGGGTATCTGGCAGCCGGCCTACACGGTTCCAGTAAAACCGGGGGCTGTGTTCTCCATTCCGGATCCGGAAAGGGGTATTCCTAACCAGCAAAACCAGACCTTCACAGTTGATGTCTATATCCCAAAGGACGCAGAAGTAGGGGTTTATACAGGTGACATTAAGGTAATTACCTCCGGTCAAACCGTTCGCCTTCCCGTACAGATCGGTGTGCATGGTGCGCACATGCCCGATAAACTGGCCTTCTGGCCTGAACTCAACGCATACCATATTCCTGAGAACTATATCGCCTATTACCGCTTGGCGTATAAGAATCGCTGCGTGGCAAACTTCTGGGCGTTTCGGCCCAGGATCATCCAGGAAGGAGGAAAAATTTGGGTTGATTGGGATGAATATGACAAAAGGGTTGAACCTCTTTTGAGTGGGCAGGCTTTCGCCGACGATCACAGAAACGGGATCCCTTTGGAATGCATGTATTTGCCCTTCATGGATTCCTGGCCGACAGCCTTGTCAGAGGAAACTTATGCCTACAGCGGCTACTGGCCCCAAAAAGGAGAAAGCCTGGATTATTTGATAGTGAATTCCCTAGAGGCGCCTTTTATCGCCGATGCCCTCAGCCAACGTTACAAAGCGAATTTTTTGTCTGTTCAAAAACAATTTGTCGAGCATTTTAAGGGAAAAGGATGGCAAGAGACGGAACTTCAATGCTTTTTCGGCGGCAAAAAGACCCATCGCATCAACTATGGTTCCAATATCTGGTGGACGACCGACGAACCCTCTCACTGGGAGGACTGGACGGCCTTGCGTTTTTTTACGGGGCTCTGGAGCCGGGGGGTTGGTCGGCTGGGTGCTTTAAATAACATATGGGCAGCACGGGCAGATATCTCGAGACCGCAGTGGCAGGGCAAGGTTCTGCAGGATTGCGTAGATGTGGTCTATTATGGCGGATTCAATAATGATAGGACCTATCATCGGTGCAGGATCCTCAAAGAAGAGACAGGGGTCCAGGTCCGGGCATACGGTTCGGCCAGCCCTCACGACCGTAGCAACATAGAGACAATTCCCATAATCCTGAATGCATGGCTCAACGGGGCTGATGGATTTTTAACCTGGTGGTCAACAGGGCGTGAGGGCTCCCTCGATGTTCAGGAGGGTTGCCCGGGCAATGCGCTTCTGGCCCCGGGGCACCGTTTCAATCTGGCGGTGGTCGGCGACATGCGACTCAAGGCGTTCCGGGACGGAGAGCAAATGATTGAATACCTTGTGCTGCTTGGTAAAAAGCACGGTCTGAACAGACGGCACCTGAAATATCTGGTGTTGGATGCCATCAGCCCAAAATCCGGCCCAAAGGAGGGTGGTTACTATCAGGGATCAGGAGATTTTCTCAAAGCATTTTCAAAGGCCTGGCAGATTCAGGCTCTTCGCATGCGTATACTCGAAATGTTGGGAATGGAGCTCGGGGCTCAGACTTCACAGTGCGTTGTGTCAAACAGATAAAAACTAAATCTGGCTCAAATGAAAAACGAAGGAGCGTCCTTGCAATCGTCGGGGACACTCAAGTCGGATTATGGGTCGTACGTAGTTTGGCACGTAACGGCATAACGGTCCATGCCATTGTGAACAACCCGGAGGGACAGTCCGCACACAGCAGGTTCTCCGCGAGCGCATGGTTGCTGGATTCCCGTCCCGGGGACCCTGATTTTCCCGATGAGATCCTGAAACTTGTCCACAAATTGGCTGTGGGTTCCATTATGCCTGTATCCGAAGGTTATCACAATGCGCTCATACCCCTTCGCGAACAACTGGATGAGAAAAATGTCCACCTTTTTTCCCCATCCCGGGAGGCATTTGACAAGGCTACGGATAAAGATTTTATGCATTCCCTGTGCATGAAACTCGGCGTCCCGGTGGCCAAAGGGATGCGTCTGGATGAACTGATGCGCGATGGAATGGCCGATTCCCTCAATTTTCCTTTGGTGCTGAGAACAAGAAGGCAAAATATCAAAGGGGACAAAGCACCCTGGAAGGCCGCCTATGCCAAAAACCCGGAAGTTCTTGGCAAACTGTATGGTCAGGTGAGGGGTTTCCCCGAAAACGTCATTGTTCAGGAGTATCACCCCGGGGTTGAAGATCACGTCCAGATCCTCATGCACCAAGGGGAACTGGTCATGGCCGGGGACTACCTGGGTGAACACCACATGCCACTGGCGGGTGGAGTGACCGTGCAGAGGGTCAGTTCTTGTCACCAGGAACTTGTAAACGATGCTGTCAAACTGCTCAAGGCGATCGATTACGAAGGGATTGCGGGCGTCCAGTTCCACTATGACCCGAACACGGAAAGATATATCTTTTTAGAAATCAACCCAAGGTTCAGCGGCGGCCTGCCCACTGTAATTATGGCCGGATTCGAGGCGTCCTTTCGGCTGTGGCAGAGCCATTTCGAGCCCGAGAAAATGAAGGGAGATAATTACCGGGTGGGGGTCAGGACACGCATCCTTGGAGGTGATGCCAACTGGTTGCTGGCAATGATTCGGGGAGAAGAACTGCCTCCTGAGCAGGTGCATATGGGCAAGCTTAAGGCACTGGCGACTTTTTTTTGGAATTCAGGACCGTGGACGCGGGATGATTCATTTCTCTGGACCGATCCCATACCGTTTTTTGTGGATCTTAGGCACATGGTGAAGAAATTGGGATCGCAGGGATTTGACATTATAGGAAATTGATAATTTCACGTGATATACTAAAAGCAATGAGACTCTTTATAAGAGTGGGACGAAATTGTACTTTTTGATATGAACAAAGCATTATGTTTTATCTGTGATTGATATGACTCCTGGTGTCTTTATCACCTTCGATGTGGAATGCAGCATGGGAGGTGCCTGGCAAAATCCGAATCTCAAACCCATTCCACCCCGGCTTGGAATGATGGGAGAATATGGCGAAAAAAGCTACGGCCTACCTATGATCTGTGACATCCTTGAAAGGCATGGTGTCAAGGCGACCTTTTTTCTGGAACCCTTTAATAATGAACTGGGATATCCAGGAGAGACCGAGCCTGTGTGTCGTTTTCTGGTGGAAAGTGGGCAGGACGTGCAGCTGCACATTCATCCCAATCATGTTCATTACGGACTTCAGAGGGAAGGGAAGCCCTATGACCGGACGGACGATATGGCGGACCTTTCGCCAGCAAGACAAAGGGAGATGATTGAGGCCGGGGTCCAGCGTATTGAAAACTGGACCGGGATTCAGCCGATTGCATTTCGGGCCGGAAATATGGGGGCGTCAAAAACAACCCTGGAGGCTCTGTCTCAGGTGGGGGTTTGGATGGACAGCAGCTATACGTTTCCATATGCCGGCGGGCAATGCAAGTTCCCGGCAGAAGAACCTTACAACGGTTCCAAGTGGTATGGTGACGTCTTAGAGGTTTCCCTTTCAGGCTTTCAGCAGTTACGTGTTCCCAAGTTCTTACCCGCGGCTCAGCCATTGGACCTCATGGGAGCATCCTTCGGAGAATGTCGTGATGCCGCCCGTATGATATGTGATGCCGGCGCCGATGCTGTGGCGATTCTTCACAGCTTCAGTTTGTTTAGGTGGAGGGACGTTCAGTACAATGGAGGCAGGCCGAATCATATTGTAAAGCGGCGGTTTGAAAAATTTTGCAAGTGGCTGGCCGAAAACCGAAATCAGTATCCGGCACGCACCTTTTCCGAGTTAGGGCGAATGGTAAAGGAAGACGGATATGAGCCAAGATCGGTGCCTCCTTGCAGGCTCGGAAACCTGCCTCGTTCTTTTATACGAAAGGTGGTGCAGGGAATGAATAATATCTATTGGTTTTAGCCTTTGCGGGGGACATCATGATTCCAATTCTTGCTAGAAACATTTTTCGTGTTCAAGAGCACCTTCTTGGTCGTCCCAGTTTTCGTATCCTCCGGGAACTCGCCAAGAGTCAGTGGTGGAGTCAGGATAAAATCGATGCTTTGCGCTTGGAGCGATTGCGGGGCGTGGTCCGGACCGCCTATGAGCATACGCAGTACTGGCGTGAACTGATGAAGAGGGAGGGTATCGCCCCGGGGGACATAAAGTCTTTGGAAGACCTCCAGCGGTTTCCTTTATTGGAAAAGGAAGTTCTGCGAAAGCGGCGTGAGAAAATGGTCTGGCGGGATGAGGGCAAACGGGTGCAACTGGTGCGAACAAGTGGTTCCACCAATGAGGCATTGGAATTTTATACATCCTCTACACGGGAGGCACACATCAATGCCGCCCGTATGAGAGGCCATGAATGGGTCGGTATACGCAGGGGCGATAAGGAGATGTATTATTGGGGCTCACCTGTGGAATTGAGCAAGCAGGACCGACTGAAACATGTGAGGGATTGGTTTATTAATGACGGGCTCACCAATGGGTTCGAAGTGACCCCTGAAAGGCTCAAGGCTTGTTATGGGGTTTGGCTCAAATGGAAGCCCAAATGTCTTTTTGGGTATCCAAGTACTTTTGTTTTATCGGTTACGATGAGTGATTCGTTGGGGATTGATCTCAAAGGACTTAGAAAACTTGGCTTATCCTGCATAATAACAACGAGTGAAATGCTTTCGGATGTGGACCGCAAGCTGATTTCCGATGGTTTTGGCGTGCCGGTTTACGACTCCTATGGGTTACGTGAAGGCGGATTGATAGGGCACGAATGTGAATCTCAGAACATGCATTGCGTAGACGAGCAATTGATACTGGAGACCATTGACCCTGGCACACATGCGCCCATAAACGGCGAAGGGGAACTTGTCTTGACGAATCTGGTCGGTCACGCCTTCCCTATAATTCGTTATCGAACAGGAGATATTGTGTCCCTCTCCAAAAACCCGTGTTCCTGTGGAAGGACGCTGTCCAGCATTCAAATCAGCGGGGGGAGGGCGGTCGAATTTGTGGTCACTAAAGAGGGAAAATGGGTGGTTGGTTATTCCTTCATATACATCGCACGCTCTGTGAAAGGGGTTGTCAAATTTCAAGTTGTTCAGGAAAAAATTGGTGAAATAGTCATCAAGTTGGTGGTGGATGAGAGGTTTCCAAGTAATGGGAAGGAGGTAATCAAGAAACAGGCATCCAAAAGATTGGGCGGTGATAACAGGATAATCGTCGAAATAGCTGATGATATTCAACCAGCACCTTCGGGGAAGTACCGCCCTGTCATCAGCAGGGTTGCCGAAGAGCTCCTTTCAAAGAGATCCTTTGCATCCACAACCCGATGATCGCACTCAGCGCCTTTAATTTAATCAGCACCGCCAGTCCAACATGGTGGGCAGGCTTGCACGGATTTTTTTGATACCGGCCAATCGCCACCCGTTTCTGCGTATCCTTGCCCTGAGTGCCTGGATTGCCTTTTTGAAAAATATCTCAATAAGTGCAGGTTTTTCGAAAGTAAAAGGTTTCATCTCTTCAATGTGCACGATCGCCTGTTTGACTGCAAGGTAGATTTCCCTTTCCACAACAGCGGGATGCTTGCTGTAAGCGCAATTTCGTCCCCTACCTTCCTTTGTTACCGTCGTTTCTATCCAAGGCATGAAGCTTTTTCCCTCGCGGCACCCCTGAGCGTCACTTGACAGAAATATGAGCGGGACTCCCAATTCTCCTGCGACCGATGCATCGAGGGCAATCTCACCGACATTCTCCCCATTGACAACAATAGTGCGATATGCATCCGGGCTGTATGTGTGAGCTAGGACGGCATTCGGTGTGCCTTCCATTGCGTGGTAGCCGATCATGAGCACTCCTGAAAAGCTCTCATCCAACCCTGGAAAACGCCTGCCGAATCCAGTCCCGAGCATCACCTCGCATCGTGGGTCCAGCCGGTCGAACACGAGGTTTGAGCCGAACCCATGGTTATCCCAGACGATTACCCTTTGGGCGCCGGAATCGAAAAGTGCTTTCACCGCTGCGTCTGCCTCCCGTGTAGCTTGCTCCCTGGCGAACGGCATATCTCGGGAGAAGCTCAAAGCCTGGCCCGGGTCTCCAACCACACAGGCGGGACCATCGCAATCCACCGCAACCATAAAGGAAGTGCTTGTGTTACCGGTCTTCATTGAATACTCCAAACAGAAAGGCTAATGCATAGAGTGAGCTTTTATCCTATATGATCGGAAATGCAAAGCAATAAAGCGAGATAGTCACTGAAATGGGAAAATGGTTAAAAAGAATAATCGGTTTTTTTGTTATTGCTTACTTATTTTTATTGTTGCTTATTCTTATCATTTTAAGATATTTTGGGGATGAATGGTGGCTGTCTTCTCTTCTTTTATACGGGCCCCGAAATTTGTACTGGCTACCATGGCTGATTTTTTTGCCTCTAACTTTTCTTTGGAATCGTAAATTGATCTTGCCTGTTGGAATCAGTGGGTTCGTCCTATTATTTCCTATACTCGGCTTTAATATACCTTTTGAAAAACTCCTGAAAGGAGACCAGCCTGCCGCCTTTCGTGTGCTCACCTACAACATTCAGCGATGGAGCGTAAGTGCTCTTGAATTCAGCGAATTGCTCGATAGATTGCGGCCTGATTTCGCAGCGGTTCAGGAATGCGCCCCGTCGCGGTGGCAGCTTCCATCTGAATGGCACATCCAACGCTCCCAATCAACAATTGTCGTTTCCAGATACCCGATCATCCGTACAGAGATCTCTCATCGAAAACCGGATGTGAACGGACTGTATTGCGTGATCGATACCCCGAACGGGTTGATCGGCTTTTGCTGCGTGGATTTATTGACTCCGCGCAGGGCATTAACAAAGGTGCTGGATCCGGAGAGAATTCTGAAATTTGAGGAAGCGGATGGAGCCCAAAGAAAAATAGAAGACAGGTGGAAGGAATCAGAAGCATTATCAGATTGGCTGAAACGTTTTCCCGGGCCAAAGATTATTGCCGGAGATTTTAACCTGACGATCGACAGCCCCATTTATCGCACTTACTGGTCCGGTTACGGAAACGCATTCAGCCAAAGCGGTTTTGGCTTTGGCCACACGAAATACACTAAAATAAATATTTTCAAGTATCACTCACGAATTGATCACGTGCTGACGACCCCTCATTTCAGGGCGGTGAATTGTTTTGTCGGACCCGACTTCGGTTCCGACCACCTGCCGTTGGTTGCCGATCTGGTCAGAAACTGAATTTTCTCAATAGGTGTTGAGAGGTCTGCTTGATCAGTACCTTGGCTACTTCACAACCTGAACTCAATGCCTTTTTGAAGTGGCGGGGGCGTATCTTCCGCATCTCTGACCATTTCATGTGCACCAGGATGGAACGTATGATTCGGACATGAAAGACCTCCCAATTATATGCACTTGGAGTGATTCCTCGGCCAAGGAAATGATTTGCCTTGCGTATTCGCCTTCCGCCGTAGCCCGATTTATCGAGGTGGACAGTTATGCCGTCGTCATAGGTGGCCACCTGTTGGAAATCGCAGACACCGTCACTTTCCAAGTCAACAAGCAGAATATAGCCAGTGCGGCCGGGACGGTCCCAGTTCAAAAAATCTCCATCAGACCAGTACACGTTGTTGGCCAGGAAGTTACCAAGAGAGTAGGCAATTGGAGCACCCATGTAAATCTCAAGACCCTGAATGACATGGGGGTGATGTCCCACTACCATAGACGCCCCTGCATCAATAAATAAATGAGCCTGTTCTATCTGCTGCGGTGAGGGTACCCTGAAGCGTTCCCGACCCCAGTGGGGTGAAACAATAATGTGATCCACCTGATCCCGGAGTGTGTCAATGAGTCCGCAAATCAGAGATGCATCGAGGGGCGCGACCCCGCTCGCACTTTCTCCTGCAAACCGGTAGGGTTCGCTGGAACTGTCCACGACAGCGAGAAATGCCAATCGGTACCCTCCTACATCCAGGATGGCTGGCCGCATAGCCTCCTTTAAATTTTCGCCTGCACCGCACCAATAAATTCCTGACCGTTCCAGATAGCTTCGGGTCTTATGAAACCCTTCATCCAGACAGTCAAAAGCATGGTTGTTGCCAATGGACACGACCTGAACTCCCGCTTCCGAGAGAGAGCCCATTTGCTTTTCGGTTGCGACGAGGCGGGGTTCCGTGGGCACCTTTCCCGTCCCACCCAAGGTGCACTCGAGGTTGGCAAAGACTAAATCGCATCCAACCAAAAGAGTCTTGCATTCGTTCGAAAGGGCATCCAGTCCCCGGCCTGTTGCAATACTGCCTGGGCCATCTGTGAAGAGAATGTCTCCCACACATGCAAGCCGTATTTTCTGTTTTCGGCCGTTCATCATCCTACAAAATCAACCTGTGGCACTTAGATTCTTAAAGAAATTGATTCAAAGATTACATCTATAGAATCAGAAAGGAATGGGTTTTCCTGCGTATGGAATGGAGAGCCTCAGCATTATCCGGTTGGCTTTGTAACCCTCATCTTCAGCCCCGTCACTTTCTCTTTGATGATGTTCATAGTTGAGACTCGTTTGCAAGCGATCAGTGAGTTGATAGGAAATGTCCACATTGCCGAACCACGTTTTGTCACTCGCAGGTCCTTCTGGATCGAAGTAGTCATTTTCCGTATATCCTGCCCCAACAACAACGCCGAGGTCTTCTGCGGGAGTGAATCTATACCTGACGGTCGCGCTTCTGTATTCATTGGCCCCGAGGTTGTACGCATCAAAATATTGCTCGTCGAAACCGGTGGAGAAAGTCAAGGAAAGAGAAGATTCTTCAAAAGCCTTTGTGAGAGTTAAACCGTTGCTTTGACCGCTGTTTAATGTACCATCATCTTGATCCTGAATGAAATATCCGGCATAGGCGCTCGCGGACAGAGTTTCCGTGAACTGGTGGCTCACACCCAGTCTGAACGTGTGGACACTGTAATCGGTCTTGTTTTGGTCCTCAAAGTCCATGTCTGAATAGGAATAGGAAAGATACCACATGGTGCGGAGACTCGATCGAAAGTAGTATGTCGGGCTAAGGGTGATGTCCTGAAAGTCGGACGACTCATTTTGGAAGTCGCCGTCCGCGGTCTCTTCAAATGTAGCCATGGCGTAGGACACTTGGACATCAAAACCATGCCGTACATTGAACCAATATGTCAGCCCGGCAAAGGGTTCGTGCTGCATGCTATCTGCAATATCCTGATCGGTGTTCTCCAAAAGGGTATTGCTGTAACCCCAGTAAAAGGCGTCCTCCTCACCGAACATGTACGAAAGCTGTCCCCGGAAAAGGTTGCGAATGTACTGGTTTCTGCTTTCCCTGGCCCTGTAATTCTCCAGCGGTTCTCCTTCAGGGCCCGTGGGCGTCAATTCGATGGGGTCTTCCGAGATGTTCAGGAATTCATTAAGATCCAGGAACCAGTTGTCGGAAACGGGGATATCCCTGAAACCATTAAGGTTGAAATTGGTTCGGAATTGCCCCGTGTTCTCTCTTTCCTGGTAGAAGGCATAAGCGAGCCCAAAGTTGATACTGGTCCGAATCTTTTCCGTCTCTATGCCCAAAATAAAGTCCTGGGAAATTTCAGTGATGAAGTCGTCCCCAGTGTCTTCATTTTTAAGAGAAATATTGTCGTCATATTCTTCAGAGATGTTGAAGGCGGTGCTCCAGAAGAACTCAGCGCCAACAGCGGGTGCGGCTGAACCCAGAAAGAGGAAAAGAATCAGGCCAACTACCAAATATCTCTGTTTATTGCTGAGCCTTGCTTGTTCGCTTCTTTCCACGCGCAATCTCTTTTCTCCAACTCAGGACGAGTGTGAATTCAGGCAGGCGTCAATTCAGTTTTTTCTCTCTCTTGCCGGCATGCCGGCAAGAGGCTAGGGTACAAAAATAGTATCGTCTGGAAGGAGCAGGATGTTCTGCGAAAGATCCTTGCCAGTGACGATTGCATCATAGTCTATCCTAAAGGTTTTCTCTGTCCCGTCAATTTTTCTTATAAGCCGGATATTGTCCTTGTCAGCCCACCTGTCCAAGCCGTTGGCGATTGAAATTGCCTGGAGAAAGGTCATAGATTTTTTTAGAGGGTATTCTCCAGGTGAACCTACTTTACCTAGCATATATACCCGCTGGCTGTTGCTTGAAAGTAAAATGACCGTGACTTCCGGCATTGAGATGAATTCCTGGTATTTTTCCTCTAGTATACTCTGCAGTTCTGTGAGAGTCCTGTTCTCCGCCTGGATGTCGTTAATCAGCGGCAGTGTGATCATACCGTCCATGCGCACTTCCACACTCCTCGTGAGATCCGGCTCCTTCCACACGTTTATTTCCAGGATATCGCTGGGGCCGATAATGTAAGACTCTTTCTCGGCATAAGTGACCTCTGTGGGCGGGAGAGAGGAAACCGGGGGAATCTTACCGGTTGTGCAAGCGCAGAAAGCAATTGTTACCGTGAACACAAGAATGCATTTTATCGCTTTTTTCATCTGGTCATCCCCTGCTTTTTGTTGTTGATGATTTAGAGCCGAAGTTTATTTTAGAATTTATTGGCTGTCAAGAGGTTATAATCAATGATGAAAATATGTTTCGCCGGGTTCAGGCAGCATTGTCCAGCCAAACTGGTTTCTGTGGGGATTTTTGAAAAACTGAATGTCGGAGGAGTGAGAACGAAAAAATTGACATGGTCCCACAAGGGCTTTATTCTCAGCTTGGCAAAATGTAATCGGGGTTCTCAGCCCTAAATTTCTAAACGCTTTTTTTTCTCGGGTGGACGGCTCGAGGCATCATTAAGTGTCTGCTCATGACGAACATTTCATTCCGTATTCTTATCTTTTGCCTTATGATCCCGACTATCGGATATATGATGAGTATGGATCTTATGGAACAGTATTTCCAAACAAGTGAAAGTAAAAATATAAAAAAGATTTTAATCCAGAATTATGATGCACTTCTTGAAGGAAGATTCTCAATAAATGACGAAATAGGGAGAAATATTACCAGATATTTGGTGAATAATATTAAGTATAGGCTGGGAATCAGCACTCGCATATTAGTAAAGACCAAAGATCAGAAAATACTCTATCCCCAATTCAGTTTCAGCACCATTCTTCAAAACGGGACGTCTTACGATTTTGATGCCGATAGCGACGGATTAAACTATGTTGAAACCGCGGCCGATAATTATAATAAAATGACCGAAGGACTTGACGTGATGGTCGATGTGGAGTTAAGGCACAACAGTTGGCTCTCGAACGGTATTCTCCTTTTCTGGGTCTTTCTCTCCTCGGGCGTGTTTTATGTTTTTATCCGGAGAAAAGCCAAGGCCGAGGAGGCTGTTGAACGAGAGCGGATCAGGAAAATCGAGGACCTCACGGATCAATTGAATCAGACGCAAGGCGTCCTCGGGGAGGCGAGCGAGAAGGAACGTGATTATCAGGGGAGGATTGAGGAAATCCGCAGGGAGCGGGATTCTCTTTCGCATGACGTGGACGGTCTGCTGGAGGAGATGACCAGGCTGGAAAAGGGCGTGCTCGAACAGCAGGGGCGGCGCGAGGAAGCGGAAATAAGGCTTCTTGAACTCACAGATGAAGTTGACAGATTAAAAGGTAAGCTCCGAAGGCCCAAGAAGAAAGAGAAGGAAATCGATCTTGCCAGGAAACGAATCAGCGCTCTGTACAAGAATGTTGAGTTCACGGACCGTTTTTTTGAAGGACTCATTGCCCTCTCATCCGATTTTCAGCTCAGGGTGGAGGAGATTTTGCAGGTTCTAAACCAGGATGCCGGCACGGTCGCGGTCAAGCGCAAGGTCTTTGGGAAGGGTGGTAAAACAAATATACTGGAGACGGAATTCGCCTATTCGGGCCGACTCTACTTTGAAAGGGCCGATGGAGCGGGGGTGAGGGTCCTGGCCGTGGGGACAAAGAACAGCCAGACAAGAGATCTGTCCTATCTGGAATCTTATCGGGCGGGAAAATAGAAAGACAAGAACTCAGGGAGAAGCCAATGTCGCCTAATGTAAAATCCCAATCCATCCTTGTCATCGAGGACGACCCGGATGTCCTCTCGGTCATCGTTCGGCATCTCAACCACCACGGGTACAATGTCATGGTGGCGGCGGACGGCATGGAGGGTTTGAAAAAGCTCGAAGAGGGCGGGTATGATCTTGTGATCACGGACATTGTCATGCCCTATGTCAGCGGGGTGGGTATTGTTTCAAAGGTCAAATCAAGTTATGCTGAAATTCCGGTCATTGCCATCACGGGGTATGGCAAGGAACCCGAAACCGCGGCCATAGAAAGCAAGGCAGATCTCGTGCTTTCAAAACCTGTAAGAATGACCTCCCTGCTGGGACATATTCAAAAGCTTCTCGAGGATCGTAAATGAGCCAGCCGTCTCTGAAAGGCAAAATGCTGCTGAGGAGTTCTCAACCATTGACCGGTTCGGGGATTCATCTGCAGATCCTTATCGGCCGGGACTCGGGAAAGGTGTTCATGGCGGAAGGCACGTCAGCCACCATCGGAAGGGCTCCCGAGTGCGACATTCAGATAAACGATCACACGGTTTCAAGGACCCATCTCAAGATAGGCCTGCGTGGAGACGGCTGGATCGTGACGGATCTGTGGAGCCGGAACGGTACCCGGGTAAACGACGAGCTGCTGGAGCCCGGCCGGGAAGTCCCTGTAAAGGAGATGGACCGGGTCACCCTCGGCAAGACAACCTTCTGCCTCAGAAGAGACGTCAAGGAGGACGACCAGGAAACCATCAACATCGAGCCTGATTTCACCTTGTCCAACCTGAGCAAGTTGAAGGCTGCCTATGAAGACCGGCCCCTCACTTACCTGAAAAACATGGAACTCCTCCATGTCATGTCCGAATCCCTCATGGGCTCCCTGAGCCTTCCGGACGTGTTCCAAAAAATCATTGATTCCCTTTTTGACCTGTTCAAGAGGATAGACCGCGCGGCCATCCTCAAGATCAACCCCGGGAGCGGGGAACTGGAGGAGGTCATTTCCAGGGTCAGGAGCGGCTCCATCGAGACCTACGGCAGCTACAGCATGACGATCATAAACGATGTCATCAAATCGGCCGAACCCAAGGTGATCTCGACCTTTGATCAGGAAAAGGATTGGGGAGTGTCCGAGAGTCAACGGTTCATCCGGTCTGTCCTCTGCGTCCCCCTCATCAATCGTGCGGAGGTGAGGGGTGTCATCTACGTGGACTCTCTTTTGGAATCAGACAGCTTCCGCAAGGGGGACCTTTACCTGTTGAGCGCCATCAGCAGCCCGGCAGCCCTGGCCATAGAAAACGCCACCCTCATATCCGACCTCGAGAAAATGGTGGAGGTGAAGACCCGAAACCTCAAAGAGGTCCAGGAGCAGCTGAGGGAAAGTGAGATCCGCTTTAAGGCCATATTCAGGAACATGAACAGCGGGGCCATGGTGATTGAAGCCGTTGAGGAGGGAAAGAATTTTCGCATCGTGGATCTCAATGACGTGGCGGCGCGCATAGAGGGCGCCACCAGGGAGCAGATCGCCGATCGGCTCCTGGATGAAGCGCTTTTCTTTGGGCGGGAGACCGGGTTGGGGCAAGCCGTGAGAAATGTGTGGGAAAGCGGCAAACCGGAAAGGATGAATATCACTATTACCAAGCCTGACAATTCAAAACTTTACAGGGAGTACTACATTTATCGTCTTCCCTCAAAAGAAATAGTAACGCTTTATGATGATATCACTTTAAAAATTAAGGGTGAAGAAGAACAAAAAAAATTACAATTGCAGCTGTTCAACTCCCAGAAAATGGAATCCATAGCTCTCATTGCCGGAGGCGTTGCCCACAATTTCAGGAATATCCTTCAGGCCATATACGGAAACATTGAATACCTTGAGATGGTGTGCGGGAGCCATGAAGAAGTCCCGGAGATTGTGGAAAAGGTCTATGATTCGGTCACCAAGGGTGCGGACCTGACCAATGATTTACTCCAGTTCGCAAAACAGGAGCAGGAAAGCGAGCCGGCAAAAGTTGTGGATCTTTATGAAGTCATAACAAAAACCTATAATATTATTTCAAAAATCATGGATCAAAAAATTGATCTCAAAATGGACCTGGAGAGGGAGTTGTATGTAAAAGGCAACCCGTCCCTAATAAGCCAGGTGTTCATGAACCTCTTCACCAATGCCCGTGATGCAATGCCTTCCGGGGGGATTCTCAAAGTGGAGGCCCAAAAAAAAGGGGATCGCACTGTTGCCATAGTCGCGGACACGGGCATCGGGATGAGCGAAGAGACCCTGGTCCGCATATTTGACCCGTTTTTCACTTTAAAAAATGTGGGGCAGGGGACAGGCTTGGGGCTTTCAACAAGCCGCGGGATCGTGGAGCAGCACGGGGGGACAATTACCGTAACTTCCGGCATCGGGGAGGGCAGTCGATTTGAGATATCCTTGCCGATTGCCGATAAAGTAGAAACAACAGAGCCTGAAGTGCAGCGTGCTGAACTCACGGACAGGAAAGAAAAAATACTCATTGTGGACGACGATCCCGCGGTACTGGACAGCATGGGAAAATTGATAGAGCGTTTGGGCTACAAGGCCAAGACCATCGCGCGTCCTCAAGATGCTCTTGAGGCTTACCTGACATGGGAACCTGATCTGGTCTTGGTGGACAGAAACATGCCGGAAATGGACGGGATCATGTGCGTCAGGGAGATCAAGAAATTCGAACCAGAGGCCAGGATCATTATCGCATCCGGTTACCAGGATGTGGGGCCTGACGGCATAGACGATGAAACGCGTGGTCTCATCAAGGGATACATTACCAAGCCCTGCGATATTCACCAGCTCTCGCAGGCCATTACTTCGGCACTCAACGGAGAGTAGGGCGATTCGATGACTTCGAGAATTCTCTATGTGGATTTTGAAAATGACAGCGGCAGGAGCCCTTGGGTGGCTGGGCTCCTGGATGCGGGCTTTCAATTGACGGACATACTCAATGCCGAGTCCCCCATTGATCTTTACGAGGAACAACAGCCCGACGCCGCTGTCATCGGACCCTCGAAAGATCCAAGGGTTTCCATGGAGTGCCTCCACAAAATCAAAATCCCTTTCCCCAATCTTCCGGTGTTTTCGATCTGTGACGACCGGGAGCTCTTTTCAACAGCCGACTGCGGGCCCTTCAACCGCGTTGACTGTCTTTCGTCGGAATCTTCCCCCTCGACTTTGAGTGAACTCTTGACAAAGATGCTTGGGCGGGAGCCCTCCACGGCTGCCCAAAATGGCCTCTACCCGATAATCGTGGGGTACAGCCCGGGAATACGGGAGATCCGAAGAAAAATAAGGACGGTTGCTGAAAAGGACGTCGCAGTCCTCATCACCGGCGAAAGCGGCACGGGAAAGGAACTGATCGCGCGGGCCATCCATTGCCATTCCCTGAGGAAGAATGCACCTCTCGTGAAGATAAGCTGCGGGGCCTTGCCTGACGAATTGCTCGAGAGCGAGGTCTTCGGATATCAGCAGGGCGCGTTTACCGGGGCCCACGAGAACAAACCGGGGCGCCTTGAACTCGCCCATCAGGGGACCCTCTTCATGGATGAAATCGGTGATCTGCCCCTCCCCATGCAGGTGAAGTTCCTTCAGGTCCTCGAAGAGAAAGCCTTCTTCCGCCTGGGCGGCACCGAGGACAAGATTGTCGACACACGTGTCGTGGCAGCCACCAACGCGGATCTTCTGAGACGTGTGTATGATCACAGCTTTAGAAAAGACCTCTATTACCGGTTGAGCGTTATCCACATCAAGGCGCCGCCTTTGAGGCAGCGAAAAGAAGACATTCCGCTTCTGACGCACTATTTTTTAAACAAATACTGCTTTGAGCTGAGGCGACCGGTCCTTGAGGTCAATCGGAATGTGTTGGAGCACCTTTCGACCTACAACTGGCCGGGAAATGTGCGGGAACTGGAAAACGTCGTCCGCCGGGCGGTTGTGATGAATGGGTGGGATTTTGTGTTCGATGAACTTATCAACAGCGAGTCTTTACCATCGGATTCGGTTTCTGAAAATGAGGGCGCGGAAGAAGATCTCATCGGCTGGAGTAAGGACCAAATCAGGGAACATCTCTCTTTAGAGGGGGCCTCCCTGAAAACGATAGTCAGAGAATACACCGCCCAGAGGGAGAAAGAAGCAATCCTAAAAGCCCTTGAGATCGCCAGATGGAATCGCAAGCAGGCCGCCCGCCTCCTGGAGGTGAGCTACAAGACAGTGCTGAACAGGATCTCGGATTTTGATCTCACCCAATAGAGAATCATGTACGGAGTCCCGGTATGCAAGCCGTTTTGCCTTGTCCATTTTTTTCTTCGTTTTCCACTATTGAGAAGGAAAATACACGCGTGGAGAGAAGCCGTTTATACGTGCCCGGCATTCATCTGATAACAAGCCGCAAAAAGGGAGGGCTTTAAATTCCTAACTTTTTAAAATAGCAGGCAATTTGTTAACTATGATCAAAATTGCCGTGGCTCGGAGTGGCGCACATTTCATGGCATAGGATTTGCTGCAATTTACAGCGTTGAAAAAGTTGTCTCATAAAGGCTTGTTTAAGTCCAAAGTGAATATATAAATTTCATTAAACAATTGAATTAAAAAATATTAAGGATAACAATGATTATATCATACAATATGGCCTATATTGATAATGGTGGTCGACGAACAGGATCTGATAGAAGGCAATTTTCCTATGCAGGTCATATACCAGAGAGAAGATCAGGTGAGGATAGGAGAAATTGTAATAAGGATAGAAGAATCGCTACGGACAGAAGAAATGGCGAAGACCGCAGACAGCAGTTAGATGCAAAAATAATTAATTTATCAGAATGGAAAAATAGAAGATCTGGGGAAGAAAGAAGACAAAATGGTGATCGAAGAAAAGTCTTTCAAAATTAATAAAAATAGCCATCCATTCCTTTGATTGATTGAAAGGAAAAGTGATCCGCGCCTGATTCCAAATGCTGGATATCCTCTTATTCTTCCGAAAAATTACATAATTGCCGCAATGCAAAAATAATTAGATCAAAAACTTAGCCTGTGACTATTTTTTTGCGCCCTTTTAAAGGAGAAAACATGACACCAAATAAAATAAAAGATCTTTATCGAATTTTTGCTTTCTCCGCTGCTTTTGTGTTTTTTGTTCCTGCATTCACCGGCTGTGCTAGTAAGGAGGAAAAGGCAAAAAATCATCTCCAAAAAGCAGAAGAATACATCTCTGGGAAGGAGTGGGATAAGGCAGTTATTGAGCTAAAAAACACCCTGCAGCTGGAGCCCAAGAGCGATGAAGCCTATTTCAAATTGGGTAAGGTCTTTCTTCAACAGAAAAAAGGCAGGGAAGCATTTCAAGCCTTCAACACGGTTATCTCAATAAACCCGGACCACGTCGATGCCCATTTGAGGCTTAGTCAGATATATCTTCTGGGCAAGCAGATTGATAAGGCCAGGGAAGAAATTCAATTAGTGCTTGATCAGGAGCCCGAGAGTGTGGAGGCCTTGAAAGTTCTCTCCGGGATACAGGTACTGGAAAGAAACTTGGAAGGAGCCATAGGTTCGCTTGAGAAGGCGGTCAAAATCAGCCCAGAAGAAGCATCTGTTCAACTCTCCCTTGCACGACTCTATCTCATTGCCAGGAAAATTGATCAGGCCAAGGAAGCCTATTCCAAGGCGATTGATTTGGATCCTCGCGTAACAGCGGCCTATGTGGAACTTTCACAGCTGCTCAAAGCTGAAGGCAAAGCCGAGCAGGCAGAAGAATTGCTAATCAAGATGGTGGAACAATCCGATGCGAAACATATAGATATGGCCGTACTCGCTGCATTTTATGAGAGCGAGGGCAAGTGGGATCTGGCTGAGAAAACATATCTCAAGGCTGTTGATTTGTCCCCAAAGGAAGATATTTCTCCATACATACGTCTGAGTAACTATTACAAAAAGCGCGGAGATTATGAAAAATCAATAAGCCAGGTCGAGGCTGCATTGAAAGTTAAGGACGACTTGAATCTCCGGGTATATTTGGGAGATCTTTACTATGATTTCCGGCAGATTGATAAAGCGGAGACAATCGTGGATGAGGTTCTGGCAAAGGACAAGGGAGTCCCGACTGCCAACTTTTTAAAAGGCAAGATACTCATTGTCAAGAGGGAGTTCGAAGAGGCTATCGAAAGGCTCGATTACGTTCTGAGGGAGAATCCCAACGCTTATATGGCCTACTACTATAAGGGCCTTGCCTTGACTTCGAGCGGGCAGAACGAGCTAGGTGAAAATAATTTGGTCAAGGCTCTAGAGGGAAATCCCCAAAACCTGAAGGCAAGGCTTTTGCTGGCGGAAGCCTACCTGCGCAGGCGCAATGTGGAACTTGCAAGGGAACAGGTCGAAGCCACACTCAAACTGGACCCCAAGGGTATTCAGCCCATAATGCTCAAGGGCGCACTGAAGGTTTTGGAAAAAGATCTAAAAGGGGCCGAAGAGACTTATCTTAAAGCCATTGAACTCGCCCCGAAATTTGCCCCAGCCCACGTAAAGCTGGGACTTGTGTACAGATATATGCATAGACGCGATGATTCCAGGTCTCAGTTTGATAAGGCATTAAAAATCAATCCCCTTCAAGTAGATGCCCTTACCATGCTTGTGGCGGATTACATGAGCGATCAGCAGTTCGACCAGGCCATCGAAATAGCGGAAAGGCACAGAGAGCATGTCCGGGAGAACAACGCCATGGTGGCGTTTCTGAATTATCTGGAAGCACGTGTTTATCTTGTCAAGGGCGAACCTGTGGAAGCTGAAGAGAAACTCAAGGCTGCCCTTGAACTCAACCCGGCAATGGTTGAAGTCTACCGTGCATTGGCCAGCCTTTACGCAAGCCTGGGAAGGGTGGGCGAGGCCCGCAGCCAATATGAATCCTTGTTGGAACAGGATCCAAATTCTCTTTCCGCATACATGGCCTTGGGAATCATCGCCGAGCAGGAGGGGATGAATGATGAGGCCGAGGCCCACTATCGGAAGTTACTGTCCATAAAAAATGATTTTGCCCCGGCCGCCAACAATCTGGCCTGGCGGATTATGGATTCGGGTGGGAATATTGATGAGGCGCTAAAATTTGCACAGATCGCAAAGAAAAATATGCAAAACAGCCCGACAGTTATGGATACTTTAGGCTGGGCTTACTATCAAAAGGGTCGTTATCCCCTCGCCGCCTCTGAATTTTCCGATGCGGTTGAACTGGCCCCGGATCATCCGGTAATTCATTATCACTTAGGGATGGCATTACATAAGAACAAACAGAATGATCAAGCAAAAATACATTTGAAAAAGGCCTTGGAACTTGATTCGGGTTTCGAAGGTGCCGAGGAGGCTAGATCAGTACTCATGGATTTAGGATAATTCCCGCCTTTTTGCCGTGTTAAAACCGCCGTTATTCTAATCTAATCCACTATTTTTCTCCCTTGATGGCAAGTGTTGCGCATCGACTGAGGAAAGGGACATGCTGGATTTTTCGTAGCTTAGAGCCGGGAGCCAGAAGAAGAGTCCGCATTCGTCCCGTTTATGGGGTTGTATCGTGTCCTTTCGGCTAGCGTGTGCAAGGGAAAATTTTTTCAAGAAGGAAGAGGAACCCGGCGCAAGGCGGATGCCAATACGCCGGGTCTGGAGCTATTGAGGTAAAGACTGGTGTGGGTCATAATTCCAAGGCATACAGCGCTCGGGTTTCATCTCCAGGTCTTTGGGATTTTTCAGCAGCCAGGTCAGGTAGGATAACGGATTGATTCCAGCCAGCTGGCAGGTATGGATCAAGCTCATGAAAAGGTCGCCGACATAGGCCCCTCGGCGAGTCTTATAAAAAAGAGCGTTTTTCCTGTGCAGGATTGCATGCTTAAGTGCTCTTTCACACAGATTGTTATCGATGGGGGCTCCTGAGACCCTTAGAAACAGCGTCAGCTTTTTCCAATGCTTGAGCATGTACTTGATGGCCT